>Ga0181612_163320_pt1 | contig 24332 bp, 18 predicted proteins | sample HoacroProtozoa21_FD_119630 | JGI IMG/M metagenome (GOLD analysis project Ga0181612, IMG submission 119630) | Hoatzin crop microbial communities from Cojedes, Venezuel. Combined Assembly of Gp0051906, Gp0051904, Gp0051908
CCACGGCTCCCCGGAGGGTTAATCCTTTCGACGCCAGAAGACCTGCCTTGATCCGGCCGCTGGATCTTCCCAGAGAGGTGGGGGGGAAGGTGGGGAGCAGCCGGAGCGTGCGTGTGCGTGGGTACACGCGTGTGCACAGGGGCACGACCGGGATGTCCCAGTGGCAGCCTGGGCTCAGGCAGTGCTGGGGACAGGTCTGGTGTCCGCTTGGGGACGAGCCCCCAGCTCCAGCCCATCCGCGAGCGCTGAGCACAGCCTTTGTCTGGGAGCTGCGCTGCCGGCAGAGAGAAATTGAAAGGCGGGCGCTGCCAGGAGGAGGGCAGGCATCATCAACCCGCCACCGGCATCCCAAGGGAACGATGCTCCCCATAGCCCCGCTCCCCCCCCAGCCTCCGCCCAGAGAAGTTTTGGCATCAGCGGGATGCCCGATTTGCAGAGAGCATTTGGGGCTGAGCTCCCTCGCCAGCTCCCCTCCCTGGTTAGCTGGCTGTGTAAACTGGTAAGAGCCAGCCTGTCCCTGGTCACCTTGATGATGGGTTTAAACTGGTCCAGATTCCCTACAAGCACATCTCCGCATCCGCCTGGGCAATGGGATTTCAGTGGGGTGCTGGCTTGGTTTGAAGGCACTGGGACTGCTTTCAAGAGGAGGAAGAGGAAAACTTAGAGAGGGGGAAATTGTCTTTCTATATTTGGAGGTGAAAATAAATCACAGCTCCATTTTTCACATCTACTTTTTTTTTGTGCAGCTTCCCCATGTAAGAAATAGCTGTCACGAGGGCAAAGAAATCACTACATCAGGCCTAAATGCAGCCAAATGGAGCTTCGGAGAAATAATAGCAAAAGATTAAATTTTTTTTGTGTGTGTTACCAGCCAGCAGCAATCCTGCCAGCTGCCTGCGGGTTGGAAGTGTGTGGAATAAAATGGCAACATCTATCCCTTACAATAAAATCATCAGGGCTCAGGTAGGTGATGGACAGATTGTACAGCCCAGGAGCAAAGAAAATATGGAGGAAAAAGCTTTTCTGCCCCCCTTGGAGTGTGCATGGACCAGGTCACAGGGATGTCTGTTCCCCAGGACTGTTTTGCAGCCTCCTAAAACTTCTCACAAGCGACAGAGCTGTGACTGGTTACAGAAACACATCTGAGCTGCTGCATGGAGACATATCCTGCAATGGGACATGTCTTGATGTCCCCCTGCCTCAGAACCATGATGCCTGGAGTTGAAGCTGCTCCTCTGCTTCTGGAGCATGAAGCTGTAGGGATGCTCTGGGGGCCAGGGCGGGGGGCGGGAGCTAAGGGCAAATGGGTCCCCTCCCAGACTCTGCATCCTGACACACCAGATTTTATCCTTCCAAGACGCGAAATGTGGCAAGATTATATTTTTTAAAGAAAGTCTTCCATGCAAGGCGAGTTTTGGGGTCCATGCAGGGGTATCACAGTGAAGTCTTGCTTTGCCTCGCTCTGGAGGCACATCTTTGGCTGGGGTCCCCAGGAGGAGAGGACTGCCCCTGGGATGTGCCACTGGTCTTTGGGGACTGAATCTTCGCCGAAGCTGTATTTTCACCACAGCTGTTTGGTGTTAGTAGTTGCCATGGCACCAGGGCATCAACTGGAGAGAAAAGGGAGAAAGTCTGGTCTGGGCTGAGCCATACCTGTAGCTGGCTCTGCTAACCCAGGCTTTGGGTGGAACCATCCCACATGGGCTCCCACCACACCATGCACCTTTATTCCCACGAGGGGATGGAGCTGAGCAATTTGGGGCAAAGTATTTGCAAAGGTGTTTGTGCGTGTGTGTGGAGGATTAATCAGAGGAACCGAGGGCAAGGGGGATGCTCTGGCTCTGAAGGTCTTCAGGTCCTCACCACCCTCAAGTGCTCTAATCAGACCTGGGTTGGAGTGCATGAGAAGTGGAGTCAGGGTCTCTGCTCCATGTGATATGGGTCAAACCAGCCCAAAACATGGAATTCATGGGTGGTGAGGACTGTCCGAATGAATGCGTGAACAGCGTTCCAGGCGGAGACTGATACCCCACCTATAAAACCAGGGTGCCAACAGCCCTTTCCTGCCTGCTGTACCATCAGCTAATTGGTTTTTACTCATTTAGAAACAAAGGGACAACGTGCTGAGACCTGGCTGACTCCTTCCACTCCCCACTGCTCAACAAGTGCCAGCCAAGGGAGCGGTGCTCGGCCGTTTCTGAGTCCATACACCCCACTGAGCTGGGGCTGTCAGGGCTTCTCTGCCTTTGGGCACTCACAAAATCTGGGACCCACGGAGACTCCCTTGCAGAGCCTGCCTGGACTGCCCAGCAGCTCAGCAGCATGGATGCTGGTGGTCCCCACCTTGCTCCCTGTAGCCAGGGGCCTGAGGCACAGCTGGCACAGCTGGTGCAGCCCCGTCTCCCACGCCTCCCACTCGGCTCTCTGGGAAACGTGTGGCTGTGAATCAGCACATTGGAGGATGAAGCAAACCATCAGCTGGCAGCTTGCCTGGGGACAGCTGGTGACAGCAGCCCAGACCTCACGCTGGCGGGACATGGGGCAGACCCCTAGGCTTCCTGGAGCTCCACCAAGCATTTCTGGGAACAGGCTGGAAAAGCATTTGGGGGAGCTCTGAGGTCTGCTCAATTCATTAAAGGGGCTTAGGGTAATACCATAACACCCTTAGGGTAGTACCCTTCACCTTTTTCATTTCCCTGCAGTGAAAGTGAAGTTGGCCTCTTTCATTTTCATTAACACCCATATCAATTCAAAGTGACTAAATAGATGCTTAATTGTTCATTATACACCCTCTGCATCGCTTGTCTGAAAGGGAGGCTTTATTTCCACGATTATTGTTTCCATCCCATTACAGAGGGAGAGAGCACGGAGAAACTCAAAAGTCTGGATTTTAATAACCTTATATTTCAAACTCTCTGTTATTAAAAAAAATGTTTGCATTTGCTGTGATGGAGGGAAGATTAAAAGGATTGCCATGGATTCCACTTCAGGAACATGGCTAATGATTTCGATAAATCACTTTAAATAAAAATCACAATCTCCACAATTCCACCCAAATGCCATTTGGCAGAGGGGTTCATTATGGGAGCAAAGTGAATTTCAGAATTAGCTGCTTGTCCTAATACAATTGGACAAATTAAATTTAGGGATACACACATATCCAATGACACACATATTTCTTGCAGGAGAGCAGTGTTTTGGCCCCTGGGAAGTAGAACAAATAATATTTTAGCGGGTCAAGAAAGATCTTGTCGCTCATGATGGATGTTGAGTGTTTGTTTCAGCTGTTCCCTTAGTATTTTTATTTTATGGCTTACTCTCAACGTAACTCCAGTCACAGCACTGGTGTTTTATTTCCATACAGGCAGGATCAAACTGACTACTGGGACATGCCTTTGATAATGCTGGTGCCCACGCAGAGATGAAAAACCTGCTCTGACACATCACCAGTGATGCCCTGAGAAAACAGTCTGATTTCTTGTCTGTGACTGGGACCAGATCCCAGGGTTTCTACAGAAGGTGAAGCCTGCGGCTGTCCTACACCACAGGCACTACACCACGGCTGGAGATCTGACCCTGCTCCCAGCTTTGCTGCTGGCTGTGTGGCCTCCTTGGTGACACATGAGGGAGTTGGAGGCAACAGGCTGTGGATGTGGTAACAACTGTCAGGTGCACTGTGAGCTGTACGGGTGGAGAGCAGTGTAGGAGTTCATCGCTGTGAAGCGTGTCATGGCATAGGAGGCTTTGCATCTCGCCCTGGCCGAGAGCTATCCAGGAGCTGTCTGAGAATATGATCAGGAGGGGCAGCTCCAGCAGCAATATGTCTGTACTTCTGAGTGAGGCATTTGTCTGCCCAAGCGTCATTTTTCACTCTTACTGGTTTTTTTATGTTCCTCTTCTGTAACAATACCATACCCTGATCCCCACCAAAGATGCCACCATGCCTCTTCGACAGAATAAGACGCACAAAGATTTATGCCCTCACTTGGTGCAGGGTAAAACGGTCTTCGCTGGACTTCTTCAAACAACTCAAGCGTTAGCTGTGCAGGGTGATGTCCACCTTCACATCCAGATGCCAGCTTGTGGGGCTGTGCAGCTTGTGCCTCACTCTCTGCAGCCATCCCATGGGTGAGACATGGTGACCTTTGTTCAGCCCTGGGTAGGTTGGATGCTCTTCCTTGCCTCCCTGCCGTGGCTGTGCATGGCTGCTGCACTACACCCTGGAGCAGTGACTTCATTTCCAAGTAGATTCCAGACCTGATCCAAAGTTTTGTCAGCAACGTTCCTGCATGACAAGAAGTTCTGAAACATAGGCTTATCCTGGATTTCATGCCTGGCATTCCTCTCCTTTCGCCCACCAATTTCTGCTTGAAAAAAACAAACAAACAAGGAACAGCAGCAGTTTTGAGCAGATGAATCAGAGCGAGCTATCTTTATCTATCTATAAAAACACCTTTTTAAAAAAATAATTTTTTGATGCTGTGTTATTCATGCTGCCAAAGCTGAAGAAGTCCAGAGTATAATAATAAATGACATCATGAACTTGCCATATTAAGTGCAATGCCTAGGAAGACTCTTCCCGCTCTGCTGTCTCTGGTAAACAAAGCGGGGTTTTAACTCTGCGTGTGGCACCATCTCACAGACAGCTTGGCTTATCCTACTTCACTTCCCTACCTTAAAAAATGCCAATGGATTTGAGAGGCTGAAGGCAGGCACAAAAATTATCCATCATGAAAATCTTGCTTTGTGAAAGAAAGGGGAGCATTTCCCAAGTATACAAACCCAGGCCAACAGGACTAATTGCAGTGGAGGTGAGGTGGGAAAGGTGAATTATGTGTTCTGTTTGCATCCCTAGAAAGCACTGCTTGGCCACAGAACACATAAAAATAGCTGACAATTATTTTCAGGGCTTATCTATGGGTAAATCTGATACATATGGGCAAAACAGAATGGAAAGGCTTCATCTCAACAGGTGGAAAAATACTGGGTTTTCCATGTTCCCCTCCACTCACAGCTTCACTATCCTGAAATCCAGTGAGAAGGCTAGCATCCAACACCTCCCAAAGCCTCTCAAAGTGATCTGGAGGGGGAAGCTGACAGTCTTTACATTTTCTGTCTTCTCTGCCATCTAAGCTGGATACGTAGAGCTAAAATAAAACAGTCACCAGCTGTTTCTTTCAAGCAAAAAAAGAGAAAGTGCATGGATGCAAACCATGGCTGGTTTCATCAAACCATGGCTTTCAAACTCCAGGAGTTTGAAAGGGTAGGACTGAGGGGTCTGTCCACCTGCTAACTTGTGGGCTCTAGGAGGGAACTTTAAATGTCAACAACAGTAGCAAGTAAGGTAGAGAAACTGAGACGTAGCAAGGTAAACAGGAAAACTTACCTGCTTCCCTGAAATAGTTCCCCCATTCCAGGTAGAGGTACAGAAATAGAGACCTTCCCCAACACCCGATCTCATTCCCCTACAAACATGCACATAGGAGCGTGTAGCTCTGCTGTCTGTCCTTGGCAAAGTCTTTGCTCCAGTGTTTTCTCCTCCCAGAGCGGGACCTGCATCTAACATGAGACCTGTAAAGTCGTGCTGGTATTTCTGCTGTGGAGGAAGAGCCGAGCAGGGCTGAGCGTGTGAAATGCAGCTGGGTTGCCAGGCAGGTTACAAATACACTCTGTGACTCCTGATTAATCTGCCACTGCATCCGCGAGGTGATGCAGTGCTCTCTTCTGCATTGCAGATTGTGCTCCAGCCGTGCCCTTTCCCCACCACCTCTCATAACCCTTACCCGCTGTCTCCCAGGCTCCCATTCCACCCAGCGTCGTGCACTGCACTGCATGCCCGATCCGTGCGTTGTTGCCTGCTTGGGTTGCATCTGTGTCTGCAAACTGCTCCTGTGCTCACCGGTGGGAAACCGACCCCTGGGGCCATGTCCTGGCCCTTTCTGCCACACCAGGCGTGCTCACATTAAAGCAGCTGACGGTTGAGGGGGGCTGTAATGTTAGCCTGTGTTCATCTTCTAGTGGGCACCAACAGATACACTGTCCTGGGCGAAAGTGGGTAACACTCCCTTTCTCGTGCTCCAAAGCAGTATGTGCAAGTGGTGGACCACGGGTGAGAACATCCACCTGCTATGGGTGTGTGTGCTGGTTTTGGCTAGGATAGAGTTAATTTTCTACGTAGTAACTAGTGTGGGCCTATGTTTCGGATTTGCGCTGGAAACAGTGTTGATAATACAAGGATGTTTTTGTTATTGCTGAGCAGTACTTATACAGAGTCAAGGCCTTTTCTGCTCCTCACACCACCCCACCAGTGAGGAGGCTGGGGTGCCCAAGACGCTGGGAGGGGACACAGCTGGCACAGCTGATCCAACTGACCAAAGGGATTTTCCATGCCATACGACATCATGCTCAGCAACAAAAGCTGGAGAAAGAAGAAGGAAGGGGGGGACATTCAGAGTGATGGCATTTGTCTTCCCGAGGAACCTTTACATGTGATGGAGCCCTGCTCTCCTGGTGGTGGCTGAACACCTGCCTGCAAGTGAATGCATTCCTTGTTTTGCTTTGCTTGCCTGCGCTGCTTTTGCTTTACCCGTCAAACTGGCTTTATCTCAACCCATGAGTTTTCTCACTTTTAGCCTTCTGATTTCCTCCCCCATCCCGCCAGGAGGGAGTGAGCGGCTGTCTCGTGCTCAGCTGCCGGCTGAGGTTAGCCCGTGACAATATGAGGGTGCTGGAACGGAGGGAAGATGCAGGCACAGCCCCTCTGGACTGAAGGTTGAAATAGGATGCGAGCACCCCATTCGAGCGTTCAGATCAGGTAAGATCAGCCAACTCCACATGAACTGTCATGGCCTCAGACTGAGTGACGGAAGCGTGAAGAAACTGCAGCCTGGACTGAGTGCTGCTGTGTCCCAGCAGGGACATTGCCTCGAGCACCCTGTGGTGCCCCACCTCTAGCAGCAATGCTTCTCTTGTCAGCAGCAGACACTGGTGATTGGCAGTGGCAGCAAAACGCTTGGTTACTTTGGGATAGGATAAACTCAGGAGCAGAACCAGCAAAAGCAAAAAATCTGTGTTTAACAAGTATGGAAACAACTTTTAACCCATCTGCAACCAGAGGTGTGATTGCATCCCTTCTGTCTTTCTGTTTTGTGATGAAAGTGCTGCATGTTTTATTTTCCAATTTGCCTGCCTGATGCTACCAGAGAGTAATTTAGTGAGGGAGCTGAAACCCCAGGAGAAGGCTGAATAAAGACTAAAGATGAAATTCACAATGAGCAAGGCATGATTTTGTTGTGTAGGCTGTTACCCACACAGAGACTTGACTCCTGCACTTTACTACTGTGAAGGTATTAACTGTCCACTAATATTACATCAAATAGTCCAGAGCTCACCAAAGCTCTTGGCTTTCAAAGTGTTGTTTGCATTGCATATTCTCTTGGCTGAGCCTGGTGTTCCACAGATGAACGAGGTCTCTCACCAGTGAGGAGCTATGCAGTCAGTTCTATTTTTCCTAGAGAATCCAGCTCGAGTCTTCTTCACTGCAACTGGAGTCCACATCTTGCTCTGTCCTGTCAAGCACAGAGAGCTGCCTATTCCCTTCATCCCTGGAGCACTCCGACATTTTTGATGAGTGATCTATAGATTAGTGCAAAAATGACCGTACACGCTTTGTTTCTTTGATCAGAGAGAAGAAAAAAAACTAAGCCACATCCACTAAGTCCATGCACACTTAAACAATTCAGGAAGAACAGGTGAGGGATGGAGCAGCAGCTCCTCCGTTTGTGGTGCTCAGCTTTGATGAAATCGCACACAGAACTTTTCTCCAGAACGGGTCCCTGCAGAAGGCGACCCCAGGATCTGACCAACGAGAGAGCACAGACGCTGAGATTTCTGTCTCAACACCCGTTCTGGCTGTGGAGCTATGGCCCAAAGAAAGGAAGCCTGACCCTAGCAGTCAGACATCGCAGTTCTATAGTTCCCATCCTAGGCTATACCCGTCTTCGCAGTTACCCTATGCAACGATTGCCTCCTCATGTCAACGAAGCAAAAGCCTCCCCTTTAAATACCAGAACGCACTCTGCTCTTCCGCGCATCTCATCCCATTCCCAGACCTGCCTTCCCTGGCCCGCGGCATGCTGCACAATGACTTTCTGGCCTTAGATTTGTTTCGCTGTTGTGTTTTGCCTGTGCCAGCCTCCAGGCAGAGAGCAGACAAGCAGCCCTTCACCCACCGCTGCTGATGATTTATAACCTTGTCAGCAGCTCTGGGACTTGCAGTCACTGTATGGGTTAATGGCTGCTACCAGAAGACTTTGCAGTTTTAGGCTTTCTTTGACACGTGTCCAGCATGCAACTGAAATGTAAGTGGGTTTGTTTGGTTACTCTTTTGTCCAGCTCAGTCCAAGGTCAAAGCCAAGAACAATACAAAGCAGCAATAGTAAAACACATAAAAGCCCCTGCAGCCTTCCCTGCAGGGCTCCAAGGCACAGGTGTATTTTTATTCTCCCGCTGGCTTTCAGAGGAAGCCAGGAACAGCACCTCTGTGTCACAGGTAGGGAAGCTGAGGCACACAGATCCCGAACTTATTCAAAATGGGGACTAGATGCTCCTTGGTTTCGGTTGACTTTAATTCACAGAAAGCCAGGTGAGATGCCCAGTTCACTCACCATAAACAAGCATTCTTAACCAAAAACAAGGCTGTTTCTTTAGTGAAGGAAAGAAGCAGTACTGGGAAGGAAGGAAGGAAGCATGGCAGCGGAGCTGAGCTGCCGAGCTTGTACGAGGAGGGAGAGGGAAATAGAGAGATCTCATATCTGAGACCCCAGCATTAATTCATATGTTGATGAATGCCATAAATTAGATTGCAATCAGCCCACATTCTCCAGGGACCTGTTCCATGTAACGAGGCAGACCGAGGCTGTTCCAAATCCAGAGAACTTCTGGAGACTCCGAGTGCGGTTCCTTCCTTCCTTCTTCACCTTCAATAAATAAATAAAGTTGGAAAAGAGGAAGGTATTAGCTGTGAATGGATTTTAATTGAAGCAAATGTAAATTAATTTCATAATCTTTAATTAGCAGAGATCCTTGCTGGAAATGTAATTTACAGGAAGCTTGCTCCTTTGCTTGGAAGTCACTGGAAGTTCCTAGTGATGGGGTTAGGAAGGGGCTGTGGACTCTGCAGTCTTGTAAATCATGCATGAAAGCCCAGGATGAAGGAACTTGGCTCTCTGGGTGAAGCAGCTAGAAGAGGCAGAGGGTCTCACAGCAGAGTCAGATGCTGGCTCCTGGTAAACCTCAGTTCAGCTTCTGGCTGCAGCTGAGAATCAAGCAGGAAAAAATTATTCAAGTCAGATGATGGCTGGGTTTGATGGTCTGGGTCTGTGGTTATCCACCCTTCACACACACAGCTCCTCTCCAGCTCCTGAACTTATCTTGAACCTCATTGCTTTCCGCAAGCATTGTCCCCTGTCCTTTTGTTTTACTCAGTCTCCTGCGATCCTGTGGATCCCCTCCTCCTGCTGTCCTCCATGAACCCTGGCCCACGCAGGTCGCAGAGTTCATCTCCTGGTACATCTGGCTTAGTGAAGGTGGCCTGCAGAGTTCGTTGGAGCAGCAAAGAGAGTAGACAACCGTTGAAACTGCTTTTCCTCCTCCAACATGTTTTCTACTGCAGGATGCCCTCTCACCTCAGGACACTTTCAGAGCACATCGCTTTGGGAACAGGGCAGGTCACCAGGGATCCCGAGCAAATTTTGGGAGCAAATTATGAGCGATTGAACTGGAGGCATGAGAGGTCCCTTCCAGCCAACGTGCCTGTGAGTCTCTGAGACTAAACTACCCTGTCTGGAGCTCCCAATGAAAGAAATGGCTGTGAGTCATGAGTGGTGATTAAGGACAGCTTTAAGTGCAGAGACCCAGAATGAAATCATAGTGCTTGCTTCTCTGCTCATCTTCTCTCTGCTCTTGCTCCACTTCTTGCCTGTTTATGCTTGGGATGAAAGCAAGTTCCCTTTAATCTCAATTTCTAGCAGAGCCAGAGTCGTCCCAGCGAAGGGAATGTGAGCTGGTTCTACTCCTGAAGTCTGTTGACACATTGCTAAAAACCCCCCAATTACTAGGATACGAGGAAGGGAAAGAAAAGAGCTTCTGCCTTTCCGTGCTGAAAACTTTGTGGGGTGTAATTGAGACAGCAAATCTACCTTGGCAAATAATTGGTACTAGCTGGGAAGAATTAGCTTGACGTGTGAATCCTTTGTTGGGTTTGTCAAGCCAGTTGTGAGAAATGAAGTCCTTTCCTGGTAATCTGAGGGCATTTCGTAAGGAAGCTGTGGGGAGAGTGTTCCCTGTGCCCTTCAATCAAATATGGTCTTCAGACTTGATGCCAAGTGTGGATAACACATCTCCCATGCCTCAGTTTCTCCCTGACAAGGGAATGGCACTGAGTTTCCGGGTGTGTAGCACCTGGGTAGCGTGTGGTTGGAGAGGGGGTACACCTTGGTGCACTGTGCCTGCACACCAAGCCAGACTCCAGCCATCTGAGTGTGGGCACGGGGAGGTACCCTAAAGCTGGGGAGTCCAGTGGGCACTGCATTTGTGGGTTGCTGTCTGTGGGGAGATCTCAGTTTGGGGTGGCCTTGGAGCACCCCTCATGAGACCCAGGGGCAGGGTGCTACAGGGATGGATGGGTCCAGCTTCCCTCACTCTCACAAATAAGGGGAATGAAGCAAAGCTGAAAAAAGACACCTTTCTGGACACAGCAGGGAGCTCCTGTTTTCTTTCCCCTTCATTAAATACCGTGTTTTCCTCTAATGAAGGGGCCATCCAGAGCAATAATGAAACTCTTCTCACAACTCAGTGTTTCAAATGCCACTTCCCCTTCCTGTGCTGAGAAGAACCCAGGCTTCAGCAGCTCCGAGGGTGGGCACGTTGCTGCCGCCTCGCTGTTTCTTGAGCAAAATAAAAGCAAAATTAGTTCCCCACCAAGAACTGCAAAGCACCCTTGCAGGGGGTTGTTTCATTCATCCCTTCTCTCCCTACATCAATAATGGCTTAATCTCCTTCCCGCTGGGCTCTGCCGTGTGCTGCCTTGCTGGAGAAGGGGCTTTAGAGCTGCCTTCCCCACACAGGCTGCCCTGTCGCCGTCCTTGTTGCCCAGCAGGGAGTCACCACTGGGACCCAGATAAATCTGACCGGTCTGTGCTTTGTCTTTGGCCTTGGGTTTGGGTGTGTTTCTATAGGGTGTACCATCACCTGGCTATACCAGCCCCCGGTATCTGGAAATATTACATTTCTGAGGTTACCCGGGACCCCCAGGCACATCTGAGCCGCCCAGTTCTCCATAGTGCTAATGAGTGTCCCCTCTCAATGTCAGAGGTGATTAGGTAGAAAGTCCCCTCACAGCTATGAGCCTCCTCCCTTCTGGTAAAGGTTCAGCAGCTAGTGCCTGCCTCCTGCGAGAGCTGGGAGCTGCAGGCAGGCGATGCCCTGCAGAGCAGCATGACCAGCCAGAGGGTCCTTCAGGAGGCAAACGTGCCAGGTATCCCATCAGCTCAGGGTGTCTGCCCCTCAGATTGTCTTGATTTTGCTCAGGATGGGGCAGCCTTTCTGTTGTGCGGACGGGTGGGTGTGGCAGCAGCGCCAGGAGTGACTGTGCAGACACAGCGGATGGCCTGTAAGTGTCTCCTCATCTATCATCAACGTGAAGTTCAATTACAGCCTATTGGGGTTTTCTCGATTTGCCAGTTAATTAATAAAATCTGCATCGCAGATGAGTTCTATTTACATAAGAGCTGAAGGAGGCAAGTCTTCATCTTATTTAATAGCAGTCAATATTCAGATGTCAGATTAACCCATTGCTCTCGGTGCCAAATTTTTATTTACTTGGTTGTTTTTTAAAGATACTCTGAACTTCCACTTTCTTATTGTGAAACAGAGGCAGTAATGGGATCTTTGTTTTCTTGAGCCTTGGTTGCTTTATTGAAACAACTTCCAGTAATATGCAAAATTGTTTCCGTGTGAACGTAGGGCTCCCTCACTAGAACAAGAGATGCCAAAAGGGTGAACAACCGAGACCTGTCATATCATGGACAGTACAGAGCTGGAAGGGAAGGATAGCTGCCCTTTCCTCATAACTAGGTGTTTCGGAAAGCAAGCGAGCAGTAGATTTAATACAGGCACAAGCAAGTCCTTTGTCACATGAATTGCCATTGCACTGCCCACCCTGTTGCCACAAGGTGTTGTGGAGGCTGGGAGTTCAGGGAGGGATTCGACAACGTGTTGGTGGATGTTAAACCCCGTGAGTGGAGTATGGCTTCCAGATAATGAAGACCCTTGATCACCAAAGCTAGGAATTATGGGTCAAAGCCACTTTGTACATGCCCTGTTTCCGCTGATTTTTATGTATCTGCTACAGCCCCTGAACAAGCTGGGTGGGCCATTGGTCTAAACCCATAAAGCCATTCCTATAGCAATTTAGCTCATAATTTGGAGAAGAGACAATAGCGGTCCCTTTGCTTCTACAGTTGGTGGGAACCATGCAGGTGTGTCTGAGAAGGCTGGTATGTAGGGAAATGTTGACTAATGATGGGTTTTTATCTGCCTTTGAAGTTGTCATGAGCAACATATTGAGGTGAAGACACCACTAGCCAGTCTACCATACAGAGTAACAGAGCACAGGAGAGAGCTTCCTTTTGGATATAATTCACGTCTGACCTTTGTTAGTGCCTCAGCATTGTCCTTGTCTGATGAGCTTCTTGGAGGACTGAAGAATTAAGAGGCTGTGGAGGTGCCAAAAGAAATCAGGGAATATGATTGGGAAGGAAACCTGGGAAATGAACCTCTCTTTTTAATCAACGTACCAAGCAAAGCAGGGCTAATCAGCATTAATCAAGTAGAGCACTGTTGTTAGATGGAAGCCCTGATTTAGAATAGGGGGCTGTACTAATGACCCAGAAGAAGCAGGAGACTTTTTCCAGCTAGATTTCCCTTGCCCAAGACAGTGATTGATCTGCCCAACATGTATTGATCTGCTTTCCCAACTGCACAGCAGCTCAGGCTCTGCAATCATTTCTCCTTTTTGCAACAGAACTGCTGGGTGGCCTCCCCTGGAAGGGAGTCACGTGGCAGCAACCACAAGCCAGGCAATAGAACAGCATCCAGCGGGAGCAAGGCATTTTTGTTTTCATTATTCAGCCAGCATGTGGGCGTGCATGGCTCTGCCCTAGCAGCAGCTGTCATTCTGTAGGCAGAAACCCGTAGTCTGCAAGAGCAGGAATACCCCCACAGAGCAGCCACCACCCCACAGAGATGCCCAGTGAGCTCTGCAGGTGGTTTGGAGGAGGCTGAACATAGGGATGCTGAAGCCAGTTCCTTGAGGTGTCTTTAGCTCAGCTCTTCCTAAGTCCAGGCTGGACACTTGCAACCTGAGCAGTGTAACTCAACAGTCAAACAGCATGGACAGAAAGGAACGGGTCATGTGGTTCTGCTTGTACCCCCACAGGGTAGACATTGCCCCAGAGGAGCAAAGGTGGACTTGTCTACACTAGTACCTAAGAGAGCCAGGGCACCGTCCCACATTGGTCCATCTTCTCTCATCGTTAGCATGCTCCCTAGCACTGCTTTGGTCCATCCCAGTTAACATCATTCTGGCCAGTGACTGGGCGTAGCTATGGGGGCCAGGATCTGTTCCCATATGGAAATACGGATCAATCCACCCTGCTCTGTGTAGAAGAGCTTTTGGCTAGACCCTCAGATGTGGGGCTGTACCATGGCCACCTGCCAGCGACCAGAACTAGCCCTGTTTTATTCGGGTAGCTGGGTGAGATCAAGGGGCTGTTGTGCTGGATAATGTCCTTCTACGTAGTGGGAGCCATTCCCGGCCAAAACATGGGTGGGATAAGAGGGACAGGTGGAGAAACTGAGGCACAAACCAGTCAAAGGACCTGCCTGTGGTCAATGGCAGAGGTATGAGCTGCATTTTGCTAGGATTTGTCAGGTTCCTCTCTACACTTAACAGGAGCCTTTAAGAGCGAATTTCACCTTCTGAGGTCACATCCCACACTGGCTTTCAGTGAGTGATATGGGTGCTGCCTCTGCCACTCTCACAATCAGTTATTTACAAATGATTACTGTCTGTGCTGTTAAGCCTGGGTGTGCAGGCGATAACCTGGAGGCTGGGCGCAGCAGGGAGGCTGAGACACACTCTGCTTCCCAGATGAGGCAGCTATATATTTTTTTGGAGTCCTTGTTTCATTCCATTAGCCAAATCCTCCCCCTGCCTTGCCATTCCCGGTGTTTGAAGTGTCAGGCGTGAAAGCAAAGGGAAGTCAATCAGATGTGTGGAGGCCTATCGGAGATAATTGCCAGGCTGTCTCCCAGAGAGTTTTCCCTGCTCAGCTGGGTCAGCTGGGGAGGGAAACATCATAAAAGTGATGCCACCAGCTCCTCTGTGATCTTTTATTCCTCCTGAGCAGAAATGGGCTGAGAAACAGCATCTGAAGAAGCCATGGAAAAAAACAGCTGGTCTTGAGGGAGTCAGGCAGATGGGCCCATCGCCTGCCAGAGAGGAAGGGAGGGCGGTGCAGACAGTGCAGACAGCTATGAACGTGCTCAGGAGGCTTTTGCGAGGAAGTTATGGCGGAGCCAAAGTCAGGCTCTTCATAGCGGAGCATAGTGGGAGAATGACAGACAGACAGAATGCCGCAACAGACATCATCTGGAACGAGAGAGGTTCAGACTGGTTATATATATACTCCTTATATGGCACAAGTTTTTGCCATGAGGTCAGCGAAGCAGCCGAACTGGTGCCCAGAAGGGCTGTGCAGTCTGTGTCCTCGGAGGATTTTAAGCCCTGAGCGTGCAAAGCCCTGAACAACCTGGTCTGACCTCAGAGCTGACCATGCTTTGAGCAGGAGGTTGGATTTAGAGACCTCCTGAGCTCCCTTCCAACTTGAATTATCCTATGACCCTAGGAACACACTGCCCCTGCCTGAGGGACAGAGGGAAAGAGGAGGTAGGGGGATTGTGGCTGTACACCAAAGACAGCCCTTCCAGAATAGGGACAGGTAAGTACAGTTGCCTTGGTGTGGAAAAGGGAGTTCATCCATCATCGGAGGTTTCTAGGAACAGACTAGAAGCCTGTGGATCAGGACCAGTGTGGGCAGACTTAATGTGACCTTGTGAGCCTTCATGTGTGAGCCTGGGGCTCTGAGGTGACATTCCTGCTCCCCAGCCACCCCAGCACTGTGCTGGACCTTCCTGAGGATGAGGACTGCTCCTCTGCCTTTCACCTCCAGCACCCTTGGGATCTTGGGGCTGCCATGCCTTTCTCAACCTCCCCTGACCCTCTCTCTAGGTCTGCTGCTACCTTCACATGTTCTTTCCCTCAAAATCAGCATCAGCAGTGCTTTCTGGCAACATCTCCAATGCTTTGTAGGAATCTTCACACCCCTTTCTAGAAATTACCCTGGCTGCTTTCTAGGAATTTCCCACATTTATTTCCAGGAATTTCCCCATTGCTTTCTAGGAATATCACAGTACATTTTCTAGGAATGCCTCATGTTGATTTCTAGGAATTATGTAGGATGCTTTCTAGGAATTTCCACTTTGCTTTCTCTGAATGTCCCGTGGTGCTTTCCAGGAACCCACCACATGTTTTCCCAGAATTTTCCAGAGTTCTTTCTAGGAAACTCCATGATGCTTTCTGGGAATTTCTCGGGTTGCTTTCCAGGAATTTGCACCTAGCCTTCTAGGACTGTCTGCAGGCACTTTCCAGGAATCCCATGTATTTCTTTCTAGAAACTCCCATGATGTTTTCTAGGCATTTCCCCGCTGCCATTGCCTTCCAGGAATCTCCCCTCTGCTTTCTAGGAATGTCCCAGGATATTTTCCGGGAATCTTCCCTTTCCTGGAATTCCTCATTTGCCTTTTTTGAATTTTCCCAGGGTGCATCCCAGGAATTTCTCAGGTTTCTTCCAAGGAATAGCTTGGTATGATTTCTAGGAATTCTCATATTACTTTCCAGGACTTGTTAAGTTTCTTCCCAGGAATCTGCACATTGCTTGCTAGAAATCTCGCCTTTTCTTTCCAGGAATGTCCCATGTTTCTTTCCAGCCATTTCTCATGTTGTTTTCTAGGAACGTCCTAGTGTGCTTACCAGGAATTTTGTGAATGTTTTAGCAGAATTTTGTAGAATTCTTTGTAGGAAGAATTCTTTGCTTTCCAGGAAATTCTTTGCTTCCTAGGAATTTTATGTCACTTTCCAGAATTTTTCAAGGATGCTTTCCAGGAATCCTTGAAATCCCTTTTAGTTTCTTTACTAGACCCCTTCTGCCTTCATGCAAGTCTTTTTGAGGCTGTTTTCCCAGTACTGGCATCGGGAAGTAGCTGAGGTGGCTCCATGGAGGCATCGTTCCTATCTTTACTGACTTATGTGTGGAAGTGTGCTTGTTACCGCAGCCCTGGGGACTAGTTCCTTACTGTGTTCTTGTCACTGCTTTGTGGAGACCTCAGAGACACAGGTTTCTTTCTGCCCCTGCTGCCTTTGAACCTCTCTCCAGCTCCCTTCCTAAGTGAACATTGGTCTGCTGCTTGTTCAGGGATCTGACCATGCCCGGAGCCACTTGCAATAACTCAGGTGTCAAAGCATCATTTGTTGGAACGGTGCTTGGGCCTCCAAGCTGATGTTGTGAAGAGCAGCAGTGTCTTCTGCTCTGCCTTACCAATAAAAACAGTGCTGAGGAGACTTCTCTGCTGCCACATGAAGCAGAGGTGGTTGCTTATCACTCCAGTCATGTCCAAGCTGCCCAGGTAGAGTGATCATAAAGCTTCCTGAAGAAGGCACCTGGATCAGCAGCGTGAATGATGTGGAAACCACAGGTTCCTGTGCAATACAGTTCTATTAATCTTCTAAAGAGGTAATGTGGTTTGCATGTAATGCCTGCAGATGAAAGATGGGTCAGAGACTTTAAGGCATTAGTGAAATCCTGGTGCTATGAAAGGCAACAGCAAAAGCCAGTGAGGGATCCAGAATTCATCCTATAGTTTCAAACCTTTGATGTGATGGCGATTTAGTGAGTGACCTTGGGTGTGACCTTGGCTTCCCACCAGCTTTGGGTGGTGACTGAAACAGTGAGGGCAGCCGTGCCTTTCTCTCTCCTTGTCTCTGTGTCAGAAGCACAGCAGATTTATTGAAGCTGAAACTTTTTGTGGGTAAAAAAAGAACAGCTTTGACAAATGTCTCAGTTAAAAAAGAGCCCTCAAGTTCTTGAAAAGTCCCACTTTGACTACCAGGATTTTTTGTTTCCTAATTTGCAACACCCTTGTTCTGCAGTTTAAGCTGATTATTAACAGCATGTTCAGAAACTACTGAAACAAAACATTTTAATTGGCCCAAACCAGGTGGTTATACTTTAGTTTTGTTTCATTTTTAATTCACAGAAGATTGAGATTTTTGATCCTTTATCTTCAGCTGGAACAGAAGAGAAACAAATAAATCTCTTAATGCTTTATGAAGTAAACCCTTTACCCACACTGCTCTTAGCACGAGCACTCGGAAGAAAGGGATCCCTACACCTCCCTCTTCTCCAGATAAAGATGAATTGCAGCTATCAGCTGGGTGCTGTCTTGCAAGCAAAGACTCATCTGTGAGCTGGGGAGGCTGAGGCGGGAGCACATGTCTCTCAGCTGTGCCTGTCGGTAGGTGACATCTCCTGTTGTAGAAGGCAGGCAGGCAGGTTGGGGCAGTCATGTTTTTCCCTCAAAGGTTCCTAACCTGGATTTCTAAGGTGGTTGTTGGTGTTTCCTCTATGAGAAGAAGAGAGGAAAGACGGTATTACCCCTCCTCCCTGCACGTGCGTGTCTAGGCTCTCTGTGACGCTCATGCGTGAGAGTGCTGAGCCTCAGAGCCCTTCAGCAGTGCTCCCCGTGAAGCAGGACCAGACGACCTTTCGTTTTATGCATCCAAGCGTGTGCAGTGCATCTCTCGAGGCAAGCATGACAGATGTAAATATGCAGCTCATTTGAATGCTGAGCCTTCCTTGATGAAGGAAAGCACTTGGGCGTGTTAAGGGGCAGCTATTTGTTTTCCTCAGCCCCCGTTGAGCTTTCCAATTAGCCAGAAGCATGTGACGGAAGGACCTTCTGTTGAAGCAATCACACAAGCTCTGTGCTGTCCTGCACTCGTCTACTATGGAGTGGTACGAGAAGCAGCTCTTTCCTGGGGGGGGGGGAACTGCCTACTGCTCTGGACAGAAATCCCATCAGCCCCAGCATCTTGGTAGACACTTGACTAATGAAAGTCTAGTCTGTAGATCAGGCCTGGTACAGAAAATGGCCTGTGCTGGAGTGTCAGGTGAGCTGGGCAACTGTAGCAGGGGACTTTCTGGTTCACCGAGCAGCTGATCTTAGCAATGCACTGGGATATTCACTGAGGAACACCAGGTGGGACCATTCCTTGACCTGGTGAGATTCCATGTGGCATTCACAAAGGAAATTCAAATAGGACTTTGACTTAATATTGGGCATGATAGGTGGTGTAGCAGGTTTGTCAACATGTCAGATTTCTGCTAAGACCATCCAGAACCTATTTAACATAATCTGGCATTTCATAACTCTTAAAATTCTCTCCTATGGTTCTCTTAATGGCATGCAAAACCACAGACTTTGAAGGAGGAAATTAAAAGATTAAAAAAAAGCAAGTTAACAACCTTTTAATAAAAAATCACACACAGGGCATCATGGCAGAGGGAGGTGTTCGTTTCCCAACTGCCTCGCTTTATATGGAAATAAAGGACAATCAATCAGACCCAGTCACACCCACAGTGCAGAGCAAGAAAAGACTGGGCTGATGGCATGGGGGAAGACACAACAGAAAGAGACAGCTCTAAATGTTTCATTTTAATGCTCTCCCCATGCAGCACTTTTTCCCTTTTATGTAGTGCGTCTTTTCTTCCAGGTCTGCTCAGAAAGCTGGCACTTGCTAGGGCATGTGCATCCAGCTGTGCGGCACTATGGTGGGCATGCAAACCTGAAGCTTGTGAGCTAGGAGCTCACAGGCAGAGACCTGGAAGTAGGACCACAGCAGAAACTAGTGGTCCTCATGGGTCTGGTTCTTCATGGTTCTTCACCTGAGACCAAACTGTTCGGGCCCTGGGAGACCTGACTCCTGCTCTGAGCCAGAGGGTTTTCTCCTAGAAGCAGAGATTTGTATTTCATTGGTTGCCTTCAGACAATTTCTTTAAAATGTTTGGGATCCCTCTGTGTGGGGACAACTCACGGCTCAAGGTCATGTTTTCAAGCCCTCAGCGTCCCCAGAGGGAAGTTTTCAAATCACAAGTGATGGACTTCAGCAAAGCCCATGACAACATGACTGTGCTCTTGCATATCTCCATGCTCGGGGTAGCGTTGTAGCCCAGCCAAGGGACAGAGGTGACAGTGCTTAGCAGAAACTTGACAACAATTTCAGTAATGGGATTATCAGGGATGAAGAGGGAGAGGGAAGATGGATGGGAAAGGTGAACATCAGGGCAGGAATGAGGGGGGAGAGGGACGGACGTGTGCTGTCCAAGGGGAAACCTGTCCCCAGGGACTGGCTACACCACGAGACAGGGTCCTGCTCCCACCCAGCTTCCCAGTGCTGCTGCGGGTCCATCTCTCAGGCTCCCTCCATGTGAAGTGAGCTGCTGGCAGGGAAATGCTTTCCAACAGGGCCAGAGAAGTATGTGATGCTCCAAGTTTGTCTCCTAGAGGCTGTGGGATATGGCCAAGGTGTTAGAAGGACACAGTCCCATGGCCCCTTTTCCTCTCTGACACTGACAGCCACGGTGACCTCTGGAAACTCACTTTCCCTTTTCTGTGCCTCAATTTCCCTGGTCTGAAAAATAGTATTGATTATGCCACCTCCCTCTGCTTTCCTGGCTGGTTGCTACTAGATTTCAAGTAGGGCTTTCTGGCAGAGGAAATAGAGACATTTCTGACGATATGACTGTATCAGGGCAAAGTTTATCTGACCAAGGAGGCCTGGAGGAGGATGACAGGCAGACAGCCAAGCAGAAGCAGGGCAGAGTTTCAAGCTGTGAATGACTGTGGATTTTTTCCCCCCTGTTCCTTAATCCTGGCTATTAGTTCTGCCTGACACAGATGATTATTTCGAAATACCACAGCCACTGGGAAAGGAACAAAGTATTTCCATGAGACAGGGAAATTCTCCCAATAGGAGAGAACAACCATCAGCACAGAAAACAGTGAAACCAGCTCTGAGGGTTCAAGCAGGAGGAGAGTAACAGGGAGTGATCTGGCACGGCGCGAGCTCAGAGGGCTTGCTGCTGTGCTTCATGCCTGAATGCCCAGCTCACATCCAACTTCAAAACCTCCCGCTGCTGCCTGCTAATTGCATCGCTCCCGCAGCTTGTGTGAAGTCCAGTGCATTAGCTCTGAGGATGAGAAGATCTTTGTGTCGGGGATGATGTTTCATGATGATTTTTTTTCAAGGTGATGAATGAGGGCGGGCTTGTTTCCATTTTGACTTGGCTGACAGCAGACAGATGGTGAGTGAAAAGCAACTGGTTGCTGACTGTGACTTTTGTGGAAACATTTATCTCGGTTGTTTGGGAAGCCTCAGCTGCAGAGCTGATCTCTGCCTTCATTTACATGCAAGCAGCCTTTTGGGTCATGCAAGTGAGCAGAATTTGGTGGCAACTGTAACCAAGCAGGAGCCCGTTGTGGTTGGCAGTATAAGCAGAAGAGCCATCTTTTTCACCTGGGACTTGATTGCGTTTGATCTGAACTCTGATGGCACACTGCAGTGTTGTTACGCAAAGGATTTTGAAATCAGAAGCTCACATTCATGTCAGTTTTAATATACTTTTGCAAGGGTGGTGGCTCAGAGCAGACTAGAAATCCATCCTGACTCCATCCAGACAGCAGCTCCTGTAGCCAGAGCAAATTCCCCTTGAACTACTCGTGAGACTGGACCTGGAGGGAAACAAATACTCCAGATGCAAATATGAGGGAAAGCACAAAATTATAGAGAGCTCAGTTGAAAGCGTGCTGTACATGTTTCGTGGGAAAGCTGACCCACATGTGATCTCAGGAGCTGGGACATGACAGACCAAGCCTTGACGGCATGGAGCATGCTCACCCAGCAGAGGAGCTGTGGTGGGCAGAGGTTAAACTGTCAGTGATCCTCAAAGGGGACTTGCAGGGCTCTGGCCGTGCCTGGGCTTTGCTTTAGGCTCGTGATGAAGGACAGAGACCATCTCCTGGCAGTTCCTTGGAGATCTGGCCTGGCTGGTTCATCTAAGAATAGCTGGGCTCGGGATATCTTATTGGATGGTGTAAATAGGCAATAAAATCAACCCCACCACAGAAATGGGTCTTCCATGCCTGACCACCGCTGTGCTACTGGGATCTGACCCTTCCAATGTCTCTTCTAGTTGGACTGTACAGTCCTGCTGGTGCAACTCAGCTGTGTGATGCTAATGCAGCAGGTACACCCTGACTAACGCTCATGCAATGCAAAATATCTCAATTTTTTTACCTGAAAGGAGATTGTAGTGAGGTGGGTGTTGGTCTCTTTTCCCAAGTAACAAGCCATAGGACAAGAGGAAACAGCCTCAAGTTGTGCCAGGGGAGGTATAGATTGGATATTAGGAAAAAATTCTTCACCAAGAGAGTTGTCAAGCATTAGAACAGGCTGCCCAGGGAAGTGGTGGAGGCACTATCCCTGGAGGTATTTAAAAGATGTGTAGGTGTGGCACTGAGGGACATGGTTTAATGGTAGAGTTGGCAGTGTTAGATTAACGATTGGACTCGATGTTCTTAACAGTCTCATCTGACCTAAATGATTCTACAATTTGCTCGTGTCAGAGGGGCAGTACCTGGTGAGAAGCAGAGATCAAGGCCCTGCCAGTAACTGTTTGAGAGATGCAAACCACGGTAGTGCCCTCAGTCATTAGAGGAAGGAAACGTGCTCGGTGCAGGAGCAGATACAGCCACAGTAATAGCACTGCCATGAGCAGGGCCGTAGGGACATGGGCACTGAGAAGTGGTGTCTAGAGGCAGCGCCGTGAAGGGAAACGGAGACGCTAATTAGGGCTGCACGGGAGTGGGCTGCTGGCAGACGCCAGGTTACGGCAGAGACAGATGGCAGCCGAGATGTAAATCCAGGCTGCAGGAAGCGCTGCCAGGCTCTGGAGACGATTAGTCACTTTGTAGGTGGAAGCCTGGAGCTGGTGGGACAGTGGTGTACAACCATGGAATCGAGGGAGTGGGAGGCAACCATGTAGGATCGCTGGAGGGCTGGATGGCCTCCACAGCCTCCGGAGCAGCCTCCTGCTCAGAGCTGGGCTGCCGCCACTCAACTGGGGCAGCCCTGGCCTCTCCTGCCTGGGGAAGCGGGAGGCTGAGGGAGTAGGAGGTCCAGGCAAGCCCAGGACCAGAGAGTGGAGGTCCAGTGAGAGACCAAGGGAGTGGGAGGCTCAGTGACCAGGAAACCCAGGCAGTGGGAGGTCTGGAAAGTCAAGACCCAGAGAGTGGGAGGCCCATGGAGTGGGAGGCTTGGGAAAGTGGGAGGCCCAGGGACTGCGAGGCTCAGAGAGTCGGAGGCCCGTGGAGTGGGAGGCCCACCAAAGGGCAGAGCTGAGTGGAGCCCACGCAGTGGGAGGCCCAGTGTCTGGAAGTGCAAAGTGTGGGAGGCCCAAAAAAGTGGGTGGCATAAAATGCTGAGGCTAGGGTGAGTGGAGACCAAGGGAGTGGGAGATTCAGACAGCTGGAGGGTCACATAGGAGTGGGAGGCTCAAGTGGTGGGAGACCAGGAGAACTGAGGCCCAGTGAGTGAGAGGCTGTGGCAAGTGGAGTCCGAGGGAGTGGGAGACTCAGAGACTGGGAGGGCAAGGTAGCGGGAAGCTGAGAGGTAGTGAAAGACTAAAAGAAGTGGAGGCCAAAGGTAGTGAAAGGCCAGGAAAAAAGTGGAGGATGAGATATAGTGGGAGGTTGGAAAGAAATTGGAGAAGGAATGGTAGTGGGATGCCAAGAAACAGCAGGTGGCCAAAGGGTTATGGGAGTTTGAAAGGTAGTGGGAAGCCAAGAGGCAGTAGGAGACTGAAATCTAGTGCGAGTTCTGGAAAAAAGTGGAGACCAAAATCTAGTAGGAGTCTGGCAAAAAGTTAGAGGCTGAAAAGCAATGGAAGGCTAAAAGGAAGTGGGAGGCTGGAAATAAAGCAGAGGCTAAAAGCAAATGGGAAGCCATGCAGTAGTTGCAGACTCAGATGCAGTGGGAGGCCAGAAATAAAGTTGAAGGTGAAAGGTAATGGGAAACTAAAACCAGCAGCACACTGGAAAAATATTGAGCCTAATTGGTAGTGGGAGGCCAAGAAGTAGGGTAAGGATAAATTACAGTTGGAGGCTGGAAATAAAATGGACATCAAAAGGGAGTGGGAGGTCAAGAGGGAGAAGTAGTAGGAGGCCAGATCAAAAATGGAGCCAAGGGGTAGAAAAAATGGAACCAAGGCTGACAGGTAGTGGAAGGAGAGAGAATGAAACTGGAGGCTTACAGGTAGTGGGAAGCTGACACATAGTGGGAAGCTGGAAAAAAATTAAGAGCCTGAAAAGTAGTGGGAGGCCAAGAAGCAGCGGGAGGTCAGAAGGTTGTGGGAGGCCCAAAAAAAAGTCAAGGCTGGAAAGGAAATGGGAGGCTGAAATGGAATGGGAGGCTGAGAGGGAGTGGGAGGCTGAAATATAATAGGAGGCCAGAAGGTAGTGGGAGGCCAGAAAAAAGTGGAGGCCAAGGAGTAGTGGGAGGCCAGAAAAGAAATGGAGGCCAAGAGCTAGGGGGAGGCACAATGCAGTGGGAGGCCAAGCGGTAGCAGGAGGGCAGAACAAGAGTGGAGGCTGAGAGGTAGTGGGAGGTTAAGAGGTATTTGCAGGTCAGAAAAGAAATGGAGACTGATAAGGAGTGGGAGGCTGAAACGTAGTGGGAGGCCAGAACGACGTGGGAGGCAAGAAAAAAGAAAAGGCTGAGCGGTAGTGGGAGGCCAGAAAAGAATTGGAGACCGATAAGGAATGGGAGGCTGAAATACAATGGAAGGCCAAGAGGTAGAGGGAGGTCAAAAAAGAGTGGAGGCTGAGAAGTAGTGGGAGGCCAGAAGGTAGTGGGAGGCCAGGAAAAAAGTGCAGGCCGAGGGTGTGGGAAGCCAGAGAAATAAATTGGAGGCTAAGAGGTAGCAGGAAGTTGAAAGGTATTCATAGGCTGAGAGGTAGTGGGAGGCTAGAAGAGAATCACAAAATCACAGAATGGTAGGGGTTGGAAGGGACCTCTGTGGGTCATCTAGTCCAAC
>Ga0181612_119122_pt1 | contig 24325 bp, 9 predicted proteins | sample HoacroProtozoa21_FD_119630 | JGI IMG/M metagenome (GOLD analysis project Ga0181612, IMG submission 119630) | Hoatzin crop microbial communities from Cojedes, Venezuel. Combined Assembly of Gp0051906, Gp0051904, Gp0051908
CTAACCTGGAAAACTCAAATACTTAAAAGACAGCAGTTCTTTCTCTTAGTTTATCACGTGATTTCAGAAATAAAAATCCTAGAACCTATTATTTTGAGAAAACAAATATGGACAGAAGGCAAATATGAACTTCCCTCCCCCTTCTAGAATAATCAGAATAACACAAAAGTACTCAGTAGATATATCATCTTTAAATTGAAATCTTATTTCAATTCTCCGAGCACTTCTATACTAGAAAGGAACATTTTAACCCCAAAACATTGTGCTGCAAAATAATTGCAAAGCAGAGCTAGTTGATTTTGTTCATTAAAAACATTCCAGACAGCATATAGAATAATTGCAAGGCTTTCTGGTGATGGAAATATAACTTTAAAAAATAAAGCACTCTTAAAAAAATAAGTAAGATTATTAGTTATAGAAATTAATAATCTCTGACCACAAACATTTTAAACAAATGCTCATCTCTGTTAGATTTTCAGAGCTTGTATTGCAAACTGTCACTTACTTGTAAACCAGATAGTTTGTAAGGTTTGTTTGCCTGGATGGTACAGTGCCTATAGCTAGTGTGTCATGGAACTGTTTCTTTAAACAAGAAATACGTAAGCTCTCACATAGCCTTTTTGATCTTGCAAAAGTCAGACTTCAGGGCTGTTTGTTGTATCACCCTACGATTATAATTTATTTGAGGTTTTCATATTACTTATCAGTTATACAACAAAACACCGATCATAATTATGTTCTCAGCAATACTATCTAGATATTGTGTTGCTCTAACTACTGCTTTCATTGTCTGTAAAACCGCAATTCTTCCAAAAATTTGTAACATCATTTGCCAGCTTCCTTAACTGGAAAACAACAAATGTACTGGCTCCAAGTACTTTCACTTCCCACTTCCATTAAAGCAAGGGAGTATTCTAAGCATGTCTGCGTGGCCTGAATTCAGCCAAGAAATGGACACTGCTTCAACAATAATTACAAAAATATAAAGCTTTAAAATGAAATTTTAAGCAGACGTTATTCTAATAGAGGTCAAAAAGAAGATTTTTTTTTTTTTAAACAAAGTTGGTACACATTGTTATTTCACCTGCAAGTTGAATTTCATACATTCCCATTTCAGAATATTTTAACTTTCCATTCCGATTTAGCCCTATAGTGAATGCTAGTCCATAAATCAGAAGATACTGTGCAAAAATCAGCATAATGGAGAACAGTGTGTCCTGTGTTCTTGGCACTGTTGACCCGCTAAGGATGCGCTTTCACTGCTGAGTTACCCCAAGCTCCTAGTTGGCTGCTGCCCTTTCTCACCCACAAATAAAAAAATTCTTGCTTTCATATTTAAAAGGACTGTAAGCCTAAGGCTAAACATTGTTGACCTCCTGCATAATTTCCCCAATGAACTTACAAGGAGACAAACTTTCCCCACCATTCATTGTGAAAAACCCATAAGGTAGCTTTGATTTTTTTTGCTGCACAAGAAAAGGAGCTACACTTCCAGAAGCACCAACGACACACACAGGATCAATGCTGAGGACACAGTAATTCAAATGTATCTCTGCAATGTGATGATTAAGACATAGGATTGGGCTATCCTGGCAATTAATTCTGCAAGGTACAGCTCCACACACCTCCCTACAGGTGGAGGAGCCAGCTTAGAGCACCCTGGTGTCCCTCACACCTTTCCGCACCGCAGCGTCCAGCTGAAGGTCCCCATTCCCTCCCTCACAGGAGGGAACTAGTATAATAATTATCCTCTGCGCTTGTCAGAGGATAATTATTACACTAGTTCAGCTTACAAGGCAGCTTCAGCAAACAAGTGGAGAAATGACGGGGAAGCAAAAAGCAATGCATTTGTGGGAATAAGCAGCAAACTTTTTATCTCCACTCACCACCAAAAATTCTCGACCCCAAAGTTATGGCAGGCAGTATCTCAGATCAAGTCTGCAGCGTAAACACATTGTCAGATACTGACAGTAGCAGTAACACAAAATCTCTCTCCCTGTTTTTGCAAGCTTTTAACTATTTTTCAGTTGAAAATTCAGACAAAGCACCAATGAGAAATACGAACCAACAGGTTTATAAAAATGAATAGCATGATGGATGACAGAAAAATCTGTATATGGGAAAGCTTCCTCCAGCCTTGAGAGCTGACTGAGGCATATTGCTCCCCACTGGCAGCAGTAGAGGGAAGGGGCTGGGTTTGAGTCCTGTGATCCAGAATCTGTACTTTCTTTTACAGATGCTGGGCTCAATTCCTTTACTCTCATTCACACTGAGCACTACTCTTCTTCCAGGGATTATTCGTAAACCAAGAAGCACAAAGGAATTAGAGTCACTAGATCGCATAGATGCAACAGCTACATTTCAAAATGTACTTGAATTTATCAACTTGTAGACAATTCACACGGATTTTTTTGCCTCAAAGTCAGTCCAGACCATTCAAGCTTTGGTAAACATTCATTGCATCTTTCATGTGGAAGTGAACTCCGAAAACTAAACAGCAATTTAAATGTAAAAATTAAGTATTCTACTCTAGATAAGATCTTACTAGAGGGTGGTTGGTTGACTTCTCATAATTTTTTTTCTGTTTAACTAAGCCAGCCAAAACCCTCTTAGTGTTTCCACTGTTGCATTTTATAAAAATAAAACAGTCTGTTATCAGCATAGCAATGCTCCCAAAACAAATCACACCACTAATCTTCTTAGTTGTGCCAGGAAAACTTCCTGCTGTAGACATACAATTAATCAGATCAGAAGTTCTACCCAATCTGCAATGAAAGGTATTTCACATGTGGTTACCCTGTGCAGTGCAGCCCCGGCACATACCCACAGGGTAGTGTCAAACGAGGTAGTGCTAAAACCAGAAGCATCTGCCTTAACACAGTGCTCCGCCCCAAACAATTAGCCCTGCTGAAACCATCTCCCTCTACAGGACGATCACTAGGGAACACTTTTCAGAAAGTGGTATGAACAAAGGAATTAACAGGGTTTAAAACCCCTGCTATGAAATGGGTCTCACATACACAGGAGTGTTGGGGCGATAAGTGAAAAGAAAAACATCTTATTCTCCTTTATATCTTGTTAAGGATTATTTCCTTCCACTGTAAAATAGGATTGAATTTACTACACAGAATAATTTCTAACAATGTAAGTGACTGGGTTTTGGTTTTTTTCACCTTAATAACTTTGATCTTGGAATAATATTCAGCACTACACCTTTTGAAAATTCACATATTTCTGAAGTGTGTCCAAGATTCCATCTTGTTCACCGACAGTTTGATCCCAAACTGCAGAAGAGAAAAATAAAATATGCTGTTTCTCCAAAGTAGATCTGCTCTCTAGCACTTAAAAAGCAGTAATTATACAGGTTCTTCAGTTCCAGTCAAGGAACAAATCACAAAGAATGCAGGAAGTCCAAAATAAATACACATCCTAAGAGCTAAGTACACACACTAACTTCTCAACATACCTTGCAAGCACCCTAGCAATTCTTATTTTCTACTGTTGGCAGAATACATAGTGATCTTTCTGTGTGACTGTTGCAACTTGCTCTGTAATTTTGTGCCAAAACCAGAAACATGGTAATGACATTGAATAGGTAATTAGTAACTATTAGAACAGTATACAAACTAGGGCGTAGTCAAGGTGCTAGCATCTGTCTAAGCCACCTGGAGGGATTTGGCTTCCTAACAAAGCATCAAAATGGTGGTGCCTCTGTAAAAGTTTTTATATATCACTCAGATGAGCTATCAAAGGGTAAAACAAACCAGAATTTCATGTTAAATCCTATCACATGAAAAACGTGAAGTAGGAGAAAAATTTTATAGCTTTACTGCCCCTTAAAAAAACACCAACAAAGCCACATACAACAAAACATAATACAATTCATTACAGATGGAGTTTCAAGCAAAATGGGCTTGGGGGCTTGTTTTGATTTTTCGGATGTCAGCGATATGAGATACCCTGTAGACTACTCCAATTTCAACTGACCTGGGAGGACTGGGTAAATGTAGTGTTTGTTTCTTTCTGGTGGAATACAGAAAGCTTTGATTTCCTCAGAAACGGCTGCCAGCCCAGCCCCAGAGTCACCACCTTTTTTTCACTCCCTGCAACCAGCAGCTGCTACAAGATCAAGAACAGGAATTCTACTTTATTCCTCCTCCTCAATAGCTAATGGCAATTTTCTTTGCTCCTCCCCTGCTCAGACAGGGAAGAGGAGGAGGGAGAGACGATAAACTCTTGTGAACATACTCAACATTTATGTGATGTTAAAAGTGATAATTGTCATGTTCCAAGGGGATTAGTAGAGTATTGGTAATTTGGTAAACTTCACTATCGGTCAAGTCTTGTACCAAATATTACTGGAAAAATTTTCCCAGAGCTTCTTCATACTGGAGAATCTGCGTGCTTGAAAGAAGCTTGGGGAAATAATATTTCTCAAGGACTAATAACGAATCAAAATACATTCATTGTTTCAGTCAGATGAAGACAAACCCAGACAGCCCTCAGAGTTTCAACCTTTCCCCTGTCTTTCACCTTCCACAAAATTAGATGCCAGTTATAGATCACACAACCTAGATTTGAATCACAGGCACATCACTGCAGTTTTTCCATCAGCATAACCCCTGCACTACATTAGAACAAGATCAAGTAAACCTGCAATTCCGGCCTTCCCAGTTGTAACTAGGTCTCCAAACCCAAAGGACGCAAAAAATGGAGTAGAGAGCTTTATGTGGCTGTGGTAAAAGGGGAGGTCAGCTGTGCAGAAAACAGTGCTGTTTTCAAAGCCTAGCACTAGGGTTATTGGTTACAAAGCAAACTTCTAACACCAACACAAAGAGGTCCCCAGATTCTAGTTACCACTGCAAACAGAAACATCAAAAATGCTAATAGTAAATTATCACATGTATAGAGCAGTGAAGAGATTGAAGAGGTATAACAATCTAAGCAGGTAAAGTCTCCAGAGATTTATACTGCAATGACATACAAACAAAACCCTGCAGAAATATCTCAAACAAAGTCAGGACTTGTTACCCCATAGCACTACTGTTCCCTGCACAACAGCTTTTAGAGTTTGTTTTGAACTCCTTAGAGCCTAGAGGTTGTTCTAAAATTTACCTGAACAATCACAGCTCTGCTACAGAGCAGCTACTGGTCTCTCACCATTTCATTTTTTGGCCCATTCCTTACTTTAACATAGTGCCAGTAATTATTCCAAAGAGTACCTAATACAGATAGACCTGAAGAGACCAATCTATCCACCAATAGTTAACCGCAGTCTACAGAAATAAGAAGACCATTTTAATTGAGTCAAGTGAGATACACCAACACAGACATTAAGCACTAACTCTAAAATGCCTCAGCGGTTCCCAGAGATATTGAACACGTTCAGGTCTTCTCAAGGGCAGGCAGAACTGAGAACATTAAACAACCGTGAAGAATTTAGTATATGTATTTAAGATACCAAAAGTGTCAGCTTATCAACTCACACTTAGAAGAAGTAAAATCCTACCACTTTTGGTTGTTCCCAGCTGTATTCTCTACATACTAACTAAAGAAAAAGGCAAGACCACAGCCAAGCTGTCCTTACCTAAAGAGCTCTACTCTGACATTGTCTCTGTGAAGTCCAATAAATGTCTCTATTTCTAGTACAGCTAACACTGCAGGTCAGCCACTGCATGGAAAGACATCAGCTCAAATTTCCACCCCAGCTGAAGGAAGAGAAGCTTTCCCCAGCTGACCACCTGCTTTGCATTGAGTATCACTTGTAATTATCAGCCTCAGCTGTGAGAGCAAGAGAGGAGCTTTCCTGGACCTCTGCCAGGGAGTCATAGGGGCCCAGAGCTGGGGAGGAGGGCTGAAAGAACAGTAGAAAAAGTGCTACTGAGTTGTCTGTTTACTGGATTGTCTGCCCTAAAGAGGTCTTTGTTAACAAGTAGTGTTAAAGTCTGTACCAGGCAAGGTGCCTGTTCTAAGTAGGAATTCTACTTCTCATCCATCCTTCTTCCTCCAGGTGTTCTTACCCATCTCTACCACATAATACTCTATGCCAGAACTATCAAAGGCAGCTATCAAGGATTCAATGTATGATAAAACCATGAAAATGTATAGATACCACTGCCAAAACTACAGCTACTGTAAATTTGCTATGGTTGTTAAATGGTTAGTGAATACCTCTTACACTAGGTTTACTGATAAAAATGGAGCATAATTAATGACAGAAAAATTATTTGCTGTGGAAAAGCAAATAAGGCAGGTCTTAGATACATGCAGGATTACATACTGAAGGGAAACAGCCTTTGCTATATCAAAACTTAAAACACAGATGGAAAATTCATGCACAATTTTCTCTTATAAGTTAATAATATAAATCAACCTCTGTTTTTCAAAGAACAGTACACCCTTATATAGATTATGTACTTATCAAACATAATACATGAAAAAGAGGCAGAGCACTGTCAGTTTGACAAGTAAACTTCAGCAATGCTGAGATTGAAAGTAGCAGCTACATCCAGCCTGCATCCTACTCATCATAGTTATGTCTAATTCTATCAGAACAAACTGATTGTCTCTGAAGATCAGTCTGCATGAGGTACTACAATGCTGGATAACCAGTTAAGCTGCTTGTGGCACCATGTAGAAAATCTTAGTAACCTTTAATGGGTGGAGAGAGTTTTACAGAAATAAATCAGAATGTCAGATAAAAGTGACTCTGAGAATGATACAAACAATTTCTTGTTCACTCTTCTTTGTGCAAGTTCCTTCTTCAGGCCAGCTGAGAGAAAAACAAGCAACACAAACCAGGTTTGGGTGTGCAGTAAGGTGAAGGGATACTCTGACTTGAAAAGCCAGCATAATGCTTTTATTCTGTGCCAAATCCTTAAGGGCTTCTTTAAAATTCATCAACAGACAATAAGCTACAAAAAGAAGGATGAGGTGACATGAGTTCATGCTAAAAAAAACTCTCTCTGCTATCTCCACAGAGATATTTTCTTCTCCTTGCCAGATACGTTATCATTCAAGATAACCACACAGCATTAAGTGCACTATAACACCACAGCAAGAAGCAAGTGTGCATTTGCTTCACAGACAACTCCTTTAGCGTCTTTCATTTGGATTACAGAGCATAAGGAGCTACAAAGAGATATCATCAGTGCTAGATGAAAAATCTCAAAGTCTTGAACTGCAGTCTAAATACTAAGTAGTATAAAGCAATTCTCTGCTCTCTGCAAATTTCTGTGGGAAAGCGTTGCTGTTTGAGGGAAGAAGGACTGTTAAAATGGTTATTGGAGAGTCTGCTTAGAAGGCAATGAACAAAGCCTCATTTCGTTCTCTGCTAGCTTATAGAGCTCAGCAATACTGACTGACCGTAAAAGCAGTCTGAGGATCACAGTCAACTTTGTTGTTCATTATGATAACAACTAAAGGATAAGCAGGAACATCATCAAGATCCCCTTCTTCCCTTACTGTAAGTAAGACTCCCTTTATTTTAAAGTTTCAAAGATGTAGTTGAATTTTTCTACAAGAGCATTAATTATTTTAGTTCATAGGTAGCTTTTCATCACAGCTGTTTCACATAAAGACATTAGTGCTTTTTTTCACCAAAAAATTAAAAAACAGTACAAAATTATTCTGATTACACAATGTAAGAAGCCAGTAGTCCAGACAGCTTAAGCCATTTTCCCAGAGGTGCACAAAACACCATCAGAGTCAGGATCAGACCATGAGTCCTATTCCAGGTTCCTGCCCTATCTGCAAGGTTTGCTGCCTACCATATTAATAAGAAATGCCACTTACAAAACACATTATCCTCTCTGGCAGATGGCAGATGGACAGGGATCCTTCTCTAACCAGCTGCGATGTAAACAGTAGGTCTATTCGAAACACCTTCAACGTTGTTTCAAACGAGCATTATACTTCTTCAACAGTCCATTAATGTTTGGGGAAATACTATACTAGATTTTTAAGTACACTGACAGGTATAAAATGAGATGTGTAAATAGTCTTCTGATACTTAAGTCTTAGGGGTATTTTCCAAAGCATGATAGCTGGGATCCCACATGGCACAGTCTATATAAGACACAAAAGTCTCTTCCAGAATACACCGACCTAATGAAATGCCAGCAACTAAGGTACTCACCTATTACAAACCTGTGAGAAAAATAAACTGTGGCCCTATTTTTTTCTAACTGTGATCCTATTTTTTTCCTGTTTTAGACCATGGAGTGATCTCCCAGCTAGAAAAAGAAATCCGTGTCAATTCAGCTAATAGCCAGAAACTCTCCTTATACATGACCACTGTAATATTTTATACTATTTTTATATTATTTCCCATGCTCCAGAGCCATGACATACAGAAAGCAAATTATTTAGCATACACTAAGGATAACATGCATAGACAGTGACAAGTAATATCACAAGGAAGCGAGCTCTCCTTTTTTTAATGTGGCTCTGGGTAAAGTCCAGCAGACTTCTCTCTCCTAAACAGGAAAATGTCTTCTTACTTGCTGCTGCCCACACATTTAAGGAGTGGAATTACCAGGACTGGAGGTATTTGGGAGACTTAAGGCCCCTGTTGGTATTAGTTCATGCTGTGTGTACAAAAAAATAATCTGCTAGAGAGTACATGTACCCCTGCTCTGCCTTTCTCCTGCCGTCTCCCTTTGTAAGATTCTCCTAATTGCTACTCATTTACTGTCGGGCATATTTTAAAATGGAAAATTTGTCATTCTTCATTAAACTAATAAGACTAAAATGGAAATGTAGTCAGAGGAGTGTTTCTATAAAAATAGTACATTGTTACGATAAACTTTTGCTCTCTGTGCATTTAGTTTGACCTATATCCATAGCTCCTTTGTTTCATGTATCATTAACAGAACTGTTAATTAGTGTCCCAAGTCTGCAAGCAGTGTGAAGCAATTTCTGCAACTGGTACCTACATTCTGTCTGATGTATCTTTACTACTGAAGGTTGCACAGCTTTGACTCCAAGTAACCAGAACAAGTTTGCAGAGCTGGTAGTTTAAGAACTTTCACATGAAAATTGTAATCTGAAATCAACACGCCACATTGACAGAGGGCCTTTAAAAAAGTCACTTTTCTAAACAGAATCTGGGCTACCACACACTCACAAAATGAAAAGGAATGGTTCACTGGGAGCTTATCCTAGAACAAGGCCATGAGTCACAAAAGTACTGAAAAAGATATATGTGTACAAGTAAGCCAAATGTATCAGCTATCTGTCCTTAATGCATTGCCTGCGTAACAATAATTATACCCAAGTGCACAAACTGAGTGTTTTTTGTAGGTATTTGTGGAGTTACTTTACTTTCTATCTCTTCTGAATTATTTCAAACTTAGTGTAAACTTATGACCAGAATCATAAATTTTGCCTTAATGTTTAGAGGAACACATAGCAGTTTTACTGGTTACACATGCTTTTTCAGAATGTCAAGAATGCATGGCAACACCTATTCTGTAATCTATTCATATCTTCTTTAAAAGGTAATTGATTCATGCCATGCAAAATATTTACAGATTATAAAGTATATGACATTTAGAAATTATTCAACATCAGAGCAGATGTGTCCTTCTCAAGATGTAAGACCGCAGACCAGTTCTCACTTGCTTTTCTGTGCCTAACAGTAAGAAGGAGTCCCACAGCTGACTGACAGCAGTATTTATATCTTTATGATATAAATACATGCTTTAGAGTAATACAAAGCATACAACAGCTCCTATCCGCATCAGCAGATGAATTATTGTTGACTGAAAGGAAACACAATCCAGGTCATGTTGATGTTCTGCCCAAAATAACGTGCCCAATGTGCTGCCCAAAAATAATGCTTCATATTGTTTTCAAATTTCTCACCTTTCAACTCAATAATTTAAGATGAGGCATAGGTCAATGTGATCAACAAAACAAAGAAGAAAAAGGCAGTTGGATATGGTGTATTTGCCACAAATTATTTAAAGGGGAAAGAAATCAGGGAGATTGGTTGGAAATGGGCAAGGAACTAGTAGTAAGAATATGTTCCTGATGATAGGAAGACAGATAGACATAGAGACAGATGAAAAGTTCAGACAGAAAGAAGGGAGCAGGAGAGGGATCAGTGAGGCATGGAATCAGAAAAGCAAGTGAAAAAGAGTGAGAAAATCAATGCAGCCTTGTAACTCGAGTGGGAGCAAAATGTGGCAAATAGATGATAAAGGAACATACAAGTCAGCACAGAAGCAGTGCACTAGTGTGAAGCAGGAGCTCTACTGGGACTCAAAGCTGGGAAGAAATCTAGAGCTGAAGGCCTAGCAGGGCAGTTAGTCAAAGAGTCAGTCAGTAGAGTCAAGACTGAAAGCATTAGACTAGTCAGCAGAAAAGGCTGAGCAACAGAAAAACCACCAGATACTGATAGTGTGGAGGTGGTAAAGGATTTAGAGAAGAGGTAGTGACTGTGCAGTGCTGATGGAAGTAGACAGCTACTGAGACTCTAGACAAGCAACGCTTTGCTAAACTAGGGGTGAAGAAGAAGCAATGCTTCACTAAACTAGGGGTGAAGAGAAACTTCTCTGCATAATGAAAAAGGAGATCCTGTGTGCTGATTGACCAAATGCAAAAGTACAACTGGAGTCATTAACAAGACAAATCAAAACAAAGGCAAAAAATTGAAAAGACGACAAATATTGCTTTGTTTAGAGACATGTAAGGTAAGATACAGTCTTTTTCTTTAAGCATGGGCTTTTTCTTTTTGTTTTCCTGAGACTGACAAATGCCAATGTAATAGCTAAACTAGACCCTGTCGTACATCTGGTGTGTCTTGTGAAGTGAATCAATGCTACCACATTACTCCATTTAAGGTTTAACAGAGCAAAATGAAACATCCAGCAAAATAAAATTACCTTCACTATTGGCCTGGCTAATTATTGCAGGTTCCAGTGTTTATTAATAAAACATGACCAGAAGAACTAAGTACTTAAGGGTAGAACCACAGTATGAATCCCAGAAATATTTCACAAACAATTTGAAACTAATACAGGCACTTGCTCAAAGCAATATGCACATTCATAAACATGCACGTGTCTACATTGTTACTTTGTTTCTCAGGCAGCTGCAAACAGCAGCATAGTTCAAAAATTCACTTTTCTGGCACGCAAACAAGAATTCATGTTTCAACATGTAGAATTCCAACTTTCAGAAAATAAATGTATGATTAATCTGAAAATACATGCACAAGATATACATCTATATTAAATCAGCTATGCTTATATTAGATAGATTTACCTTAACAATTTAATTAAAATGCTGATTTGTATGGAAATTCCCCCCAAATCAGTCAATAGGAATGAAAAGCATCCAAAGCAGTAGTTCCTGTTCACTTCGACTTCTGAGATGATTGCACTAAGGCAGCACAGGAGGGGAACGGCTACTTTCTACATCAAATCTAATTTTTTCTACATAACTTATGGTAGAACTTACCTTTGGCTTTACACTTTTCTATGTCTACCTGTATTTCAGATGGGCTTCTACTTAAACTACAAAAGCATCCAGGCCCGTCTAACTATTTCTATATTTGTCAGTTTGTTTACAAAAATGCAGAAGACCAGGACTGTCTCTTCCTCCACGATCAGAAAGAAGTAGAATATGTTGAGTCTTATTACCCTACCTAAGCTGCATAGAGAACAACAGCCAAACTAGCATGCTTCCTAAATAAACAAGGTGGTTTAAAGATATAAGCAGTCAGAAATGTTTCTAGGATTTTTTCAGCTCCAAAATAAATACTGCCTGATGACCTCACATTTCCAGTTGTCCTTGCTCCCTAAGGGAGGTGACCCAGGCATCAAGGGTGATAGCATGGCAGGAAGGGCAGTGGCCTCACCAACATGGTACACAGTCCGACACTGCTCAAACAAGAACAGCAAAGCAGGGCCAGTGATGGTGCTAGAGTTGGGCAAGAGTCCAGACTGCTAGACAAGACTGTAGCAACGAGGCAGGTGACAGGCCAAGCCAAGAAGCCAAGGCCCTGAGTTTAAATACATCTCCTGAGTCAGTGCACACAGGTGTAAGGTTGGAGGGCCCACGTGAGGCTCCTCATAGGTCTTTCTCACCATTTAGCTTCTTCCGCTTCTCACAGCTCTTTCTCACAACTTCACTGTTTCACAATGGTCTGATGAAAGATTACACAGCTATCCCGTGCCAGAGCTGACTTCAAACACAGGATATGCTTGGGATGGCAAAAAGAGGTTGCAGAAGAAAATTAGAGATATTGATGGCTACTGGCTGGTTTGAGCAAGCAGAGCCTGTCAGTACCCCGACAGCTTGTAACTGAATAATGGCTCTCAGAGTATAATTTGAGGGACATGAGAACTTGAAAGGTCTATGCCCAGCATCTTAAGAGTTGTATATCCAGTTCAGATGAATCTCTGAAAGACAAACAGCAGCTTGCGGGACGGAAACAGAAGAAATAAAAATTTAAGATCCACTATGCTTTGTTTTTCTTCTGCGATAGACATTCAAAAAATGAAACCAAAATACAATCACTACCTTCGATTTCATTTACCCCAGGCCCCCAATACCAAACTACTGCACTTGTAATTCTTAAGTCCTGGACTCTACTCTGTAACACAATCAAGAATAATGCTCCATTTCTGTGTATAAAGACCAGTTTGTACCACGTGTGCCCCTGACAGAAGCATTTTCTCACTCAGGCATGTCTTACTCCTCTTTTTTGCTCATGGATTAGGTTTCAAAACCAATGAATAATAATAATACTCTGTAATTAATCTTCAAAGCTTCTCAAAAACTTCAACTCTGAAAAAAATTTCTAGCATGTTATTATTCCCATTCCACTGATCAGGAAGCTGAACAAGGAAGTCCAGAGATTTTATGTTCACTGAGTAGCAGAAAAACTCCCTCTTCCTGGTCTTCTGCTTAAATTCCAAATCAATTCAGAATTGATTTAGATCAAACTTCTCAAATATGTAAAAGGAAAGAATATATCATGAAGTTCCTAATCATTGTTAATTATGTCACAGAATATCATCAGGTAAATTACAACTTCCAGTGCTCGTTTAAAAAAAATATGTAATTAGGCATTTAGTTTCATTAAAAATTTGGTTAGTGTTATCTTTATTAAATTTTAGAGGCATTAGAAGTCATTAACATAGCCCCAAGCAGGATTAAAATTACTGCATGTCAAATGTTTCAGTTATTTTGCAAGCAGAATGCTGTCTTGGACAGCTTTCACTGTTTTTCAGATGCTTACTACAGCACTGAATATTGGCACTGTGCAGTAGATTGTACTTTATCTTTTGTTCCATCATGGCAAGCTGTTAGTCTTTGCTAATACCAGCTTCAGTGACAGCTAGGAAATCATGTTGTTTGAAACTGAATTAAGATGCATATAACATTTATATAAGGATTTTCCTGCTAGTTCTTTGAGATGATTGTAGCTTTTCCCCAAATCAGACTTGTACACCCATTATATAACCTCCGGAATCCTGTAGCTTCTAAAATAGGTGGATCTCTCACATGTTTATTACAGTACAAAATTCTTGTCTACTTGCAATGATACAGTATATAAAACTGAGGATGAAATTATAATCTCTTCTCTCTTAAAATACCTCATCTTGGCAGAAGTATCTTGAACAGATAGGGAATGTTAAACGGTGAACTAATCTCTAATTCCAGAAAAACAGTGTTAGAGCAACATTATATATAGTATTTGACAAAAAGCTCATCAAATTTCACAATGAAAAAACTGCAAAGAATTTTAAAATTGTTCTTTTTTTTAAGGATGTCAGTTCTTAAATGTTATTTTAGGGATTTAATGATTTAATGCTTCAGCCAGCCATCTACAGCAGGTTGGGCTTTAAGCCATTATTTATGATTTCTTGTTTTGGAAAAATAGTCTTCATAATGGGACAAATAAAAATAAAAAGAAATTAATATGCAGAATTGTGAGGCTTAGGAAAAAAATTACCTAAGTTGGTGAAAAGGAATAAGGAGGGAAGAGGTAAGGAGCATCAGAAGTTTGATGCTTTTGAATATAAATACTCTCTCTCTATTTACATTGAGAGAGACTACCATATTTACTTTATTTAAAATATATTTGAAAAGATCAACAGAAAGAGATACCAATATTTTTACTTATTTTTTCTAAAATGCGAAAGTTAGTTACAAATGCAAAATTTAGTTACATAATGTAACTAAAATTAAAATTTTGATGGTAGATTTTCTTCTTAAAAATGTTGATGCAGATTTTCTTCTTAAATGTTTGCCTTATTTTACCAATAATCTTTTCCATTTTCAAAGTACTTCTTTCCAATTTTAAAATTAGCTCTAGCCAGTCCTATTACAAACTTGCTATGGAAGTTCCAGTTGAAATAAACAATTGTCAAGCAAAGTGAGCTTTAAAACTCCAGGAGTATGAGGAAAGAATACTTTCATTACCTGTAGATATCTTACATAGCAAAAAAGTTCTAAGGAAGGCATTTACTGTATTTTATTTTAAATAAGGTACAATTCAGTGCACTTTTATGTACTGTAATATGATCACACACTTGGCAGATATTGCATAAGATTTCCTAAGCTAATATAATGTTTCCAGCTCTTGATAGCCAGGAGAATTTCATTATTCTGTTGGTTCAACCTGCTGTGTGTCAACAAATGTGTCTGGTTATTCCTAGACTACTTTAAGGTGCTCAAAAAGGCAGCATAGCAAACAATATTATTAGTAAATATCTTAATATTACAAATATGTCACACTTGTTTGCAGGACACTTGAAACCAGTTCAGAGCCCAATGAAATGACAAGCTATCACCATCTAAAAGACATAAAACCACTGCAGCTTTACACTTTCTCTAAACTTCTGTTGCATAAAGTGCATTTGTATCATTAAATAGATTGAACATAATAGCTTTACAAATATTCAAAGAAAAGATTTAAAACTTACTGAGCTTTGTAACAGGGTTTTTTTTAAACATCTGCAACAGATTACACACAGAAAGCCTCTCAACGGGGAAGTCAGAAGAGGCCCCGTGGTGTTTCCACACCCAGTCAATTAAAGGATTACTACTATTAAAAAACAAGTCTTTCTTTGGGCCTATAGATTTAAGCATATTATCTGAAATTGGTAGGGATCATCTTTGCTTGTAAAATGCCAGTAGGCTTACTGACATCAAATTTTGAGCTAGGCATCTTTGAGACCAACACAAAAAATCTGAGAGGTGTCTAAAGTAAGACAGACCAGATCTTATACCAGTTTATATTACTGCACAAATGTTGTTCCTACATTTTGAGTTCTCGTTTGATAGGACCAGTTATCAGCAAATTCCTTCCATTTTCTCTTGAGTGACTAAGACCTTCTGTCAAAACTGAAAAATATTTCTCATTTGCTGTATCTAAGACAATTGTTCCTAAAGAAAAGTATTCATCAGGCTATCAAAACTAGGTATGAACAGCACAAAATACTTTTTTTGTTGCAGTTATAGTTTTACATAGATCCAGTATAGACACTAAATAAATGCCAACAAAGTGTCCACTGGTTTTGTATTGTGGAATCCTGTAACTGCTTTGGTAGATACAGGCAATAGGTTGGCATAAAATAAATCTGGCATGTTAAGAATATAACAAATATGGTGTGTATTACACGGTGTGTATTAAGAACTGCATAGGTCTTATCATCACTGAGGACTGGAAGAAGACAAAAAACAGGTGGATATATTAGGGCAGACTTTTATATAGAAAAAATACAAAAGACATAAAACAGGGATACATACATATACATACTTCAGGTTCAGCCTGTGACCTTAGTGACATTAAGCTAATCCTCAATAACTCTTATGGATTCATTTTGACTACTGTGGCTCATAGATCAGCCAACCACAAACCAAAATTGCTATGAGAGATGGCGCAACTTCTGTGTACAGCCACCTCCGGATTAAGTGCTGGTTTAGGGCTCTTGCAAACTAATTTACTAAAGCAATATTGCAAAACGTAATAAAGATGGCTGGCATTTGGCCTTTAACTGTCTACCATTCATTATTTCCTCACAAAGGTCAGAACTGAGGCTCTATACCTAAAAACAGCTTCAAGCAAAACATCTGGGGTGGAAGAAGCTTCAGAGACTCATTCTGCAAGCTTTATCTGGATGAATGAGTCTCCCACACTGCTCTTGATTTCCCTAACTCAAGTGGAGACACTCTGCAATAGGTTGTCCTAAAGTTATTCCCATGGTATCAAGAAGGTAAGAGAAACTTGAAACAAAACAAACTATACTAAAATAAAGAGATACACTCTGGCCAATGAAATCAAGCTTCAAGTGTTATTCATGTAACATACCTCTCTCTCTGTTAAACATGAACAATAGCTGACAGGATCAAAAGTAGCCGTGGTCTGGATGTGCCTGTATCTTGAAAAGAAAAGAAAAAAAAAGAGCAGATGGATGCACCAAAGTACTTAAGCAGCTTACTTTACAGTAATAGTAAATTTTTTCACTTGACCAGCAAATACTGGATTAGTTATGAGCCCTGCCATGGCAGGTGGCACCTGTAGTTTTGACTATCATAGGAAACATTTAACTGTACCTAAAAAGCTTAGATAAAATCAAGAAGCCAATTACAAACACTGTGACATATTATAGAGCAACCCTTGAACAAATATTACCACTACAGAAGTACAAAAACATGATATGTATAGGCTTAACGTTATTAAAAAGTAGAACAATGTGATGAGAAGGGTGCTGATTCTATATACAGAGATTAAACATATATCTTAATGTTTATTATCATACTTAAATTTCTTATAGAATATATTTTATCTTCCTATATCCCATGAAAGGGTCCTTCTATTTGTTTTTTTTAAGTCCTTTTGTCTTAATTAGAGAATAGATAACTACACAGCAAGCTCTTTGTTACAGAAATACACAATACTAATGTAAACTAAGCAGTTAAAGATCTTTAGTAAAGCTTACTGAAGAGAAGAGGATATAAGGCAAGTAAGAAGTGGGATTTAAAATTCTTCAGTCACACACATAGTCCTAATACCTTTAATTTTCCTGATCACCTTCAGACAGACAAGATCTAAATAACATTTCAGGAGAGTTACTGGTCCTGATCATGCTGAACACAGCTGCTCATGGAAAATACACAGAATCAAAGATTTCTGTGTAGACTATTCTCCACTACTTCGGGGTTTGAATAGCATTTAATTAACGGTTTGACTTTGACGCACACTTGCTAAGTATTAGATACCTGGCTACGGAATAAATTAGGTCTCAACTGCAAGAACTTCAATGATTCTTTGATAGGCAACGTAATGAGAAAATCTCCTACCTTTACTGACAGGACAGTTTTGGAAGTTTTGCATCTACAAATCAAACTCACTTACATAACTTATCAATCTGCACAGGCGAAGTTCAGCAGTTGAGAAAGCACCTACAATACCATACTATTACCTTCATCTAATCTAGGCTAAGCTCTAAGCAAATCTCTCAGTTTTTCTCAGCAACCTCATTTGTGCAGCCAGAGTAATAAAGCAGGCATGACGATACACTCTTCTACTAACCTCGACAAGACCACGTGAAGCACTCTAGTCATCACTCAACCTTCCTTCCTAATTAGTTCTCTATGAAGTTATACATATACAACCTTTTTTTCTTGGTTAAGGAATTTGTTTACAAGAACCTGAAATCTTACCTGTAAAAAAATTAAAACAGACTTCATCTTCCTCTGTTAGTACAAAATCAAGCAAGAATGAGTTTCTTAGTGGAAAACAGTCTTCAGTTAAGCATTAAAAAAGCTACCTCTGCTCCATCACACAAAACTCATTATCCCATACACACTAATATAATCTCAAGAACGAAATGAAGTTTAGTGCATATGGTCACTGCTGGCTTTTAGAAATCAGGTAAGATACCTCAGGGTAAGAAATACATTTCCCACATTGCTTCAAGGACTTTCAGAAACAGGGTGGAAAGCAATGTCACCATCTCGAAAGAACATGTTTATAACCTTGTGTTTAACTGACCTGCAAGCATAGTTTCCACTGCTTTTATCTGATTTATTCATATTCCTGGCAAAAAAATCAATCTAAAATTATTTCCAACTTCTCTACTTCATCCCCTGCAAAGTATAGCACCCACTTTATCTGAAAAATTAGCTTACCATTAGATCTGTAGCAAATTCCCTCACAGATGGTCTTACTTTATCTTTTTAATGCCTTAATTGGATTTTTATTTTGAAGTGATCAAGCTTAATAAAGGCCCATTTCATAAGACATCCCTCTTGCATTTATCACATTGTCTACAAATGTAGTTTTCAATCCCAAATATTCTTCAAGGAATGTTTCTTTAAATATGCTACATTTACACCTAAACACTTTGTAACACAGTTTTGCATAGTCTCAGAATACAATAAAAAATTTGCAGACTAGTCACAGACTGCATTTGTTAATGATTACACACGTGGGAATGTTTACAGACAGCTTTTATCCTACCATTCTTTTTTTTGCCATGTTTTCCTTACTTTCTACTTTTCATGCAACCCTACACTAATATGTGGTCCAACACTTCTCTGCATATTTAAATTTCAGATGACTTTCCTATAGGCCTTTTCATAATTAAAAGCTATCAGAAATCACTGACATATAGTACTGTTATACCTTTGCAAATTAACACATTAAAATTTGCTAACTTAAAAATTCTACTTTTTCTTCCCCTCTGCCACAGTAGTGAATCACCACAATATTCTAAACTTACTTTCTATGATTATCTTGTCCAAACTAAACAGAAATCTCAACTAAATTTCTTAAGAGAAATTCAATACAATTCACTCTTCATAATTAAACCAGAAGTGAAAGCTAAGATTTATTGCATCTGGGAAATAGTTTCTTGGATCATGCTATCATTGACTAGAAAGATAAATAAGTACTGATGAAGTTGCCATTGCCCTATTTGGGAAATTTCATTACAGTAGTTCAAGACATTACTATTTTGTGGTAGCTTATAGTACATTTGCTTCTAACAAAAATACCCTTGTTTTCTGTAATTATGTAATCTCCTTCATGATCCCTAAGTCTTTGCCCACGGTTTCCTTCACCCAGTTTGGAATGAAGATTATAAATCTTTCACAGCAATCTAAGGCTACAAAATACTTCCTTCCAGAAGCCTCCCATATTATCACTTCCAAAGCTGTGTAACATTAAATACTAATAGGATTAACTTGGTATCAACTGTAACATGAACTAATGAACATGTAATGAAGTAGTTCAAAGCCACCGTGGTACCTAAGTAGATAACTGTAGAGGTTTCCCTTCCACTAGCTCATCACCCAAATATTTTGCCTTTTACAAAATTGTGGGATTTCACAGGCAGACAGAAACTGGGGAGAGAGACCTAGAAAACTGTGAAATCAAATTATGTAAAACCCTATATAAGCTGTTTATATTTCTGTGGAAATGCTATTAGTTGACTATCTTCATCATCAGACACCTCCAGATCCTTGTAAATACAACCCTAATTCTCATTCTCAGAAGAGATTTATGCCAGAATCCACATCAGGGTTTCAGTAGTGTTCCATTCAACACTACAATGCCTAATTGCAAGTGTCCTGCAACATAACAGAAATCAGCACTTGGAGACAGGCACTTCGGACCTGTACAAAATGCCCAGCCAAAGTGAAGCACCTTACAAAGAGATCATCAAGGACAGAAAGCGAAGAAGCTACCTCTGCCAGTCACTAGAAAAAATACAGGAGAAGATAACTTGACAGTTCATATTCAGCTCCATGCCTAGTTTACCTGTATCTGAAATGAAAATCCTCCCTTGGCACCAGGAAGCTAAGCCAAGTCAACCTTTTCCTCACAGTTACAAAACTCAACGCAAAACCCAACAAGAGCAAGGAGAGCATGCAGCACATCAGCCTCAAAAGTCATCGTCCATTGCGCTGGCAGAGAGAACTCTACCAGAAGGGAAGCAGACAGGTGAAAACTGTGTTAAAATCCGTAAGGGGCTTAGCTGCCACACTGCATGTCAGCATGGTGCACAGGAGCTGACTGGGCATGGCAAACTTTTTAGCTAACTTGGTATCCAAAAGAACAGACAATGGTCAGGGAATTTGGGAGTCTGTTGTTTTCAAGATGTTGGTAAGCAGCAGTTTTGAGGATCTCGGAGGAATGTAATGTTAGCCTGAGGTATCTAAATAGCAATTAGATGCTTATGCTATACTCGTATGCAGAAGGAAAAAGATCATAGCCATATCAACACACACAAAAAATAACAAATACATTCTTACTATCAACTTACTGTCAAGAAAAGTACATTAGATAGACTGATATCGATGAGACATTCAGTTGCAACATTCTCCTGGTAAGCTTTAATACAAGTAACAATGTAATGGATAAGTTGCACTTAAGGCATATGACTACAGTGCATTTAATTAGAGTCGTGTTGACTTTACTATTGGTCAAATTTAGTCTCAGAGCTTCATTTGGTAGTAGCCAAGAACTCCCACATACTTTGTAAAGTATTGTGGTAGGTTAGTACTATTATTATATAGTTAAACTGCAGTAGAATGTTGAGGTCCCGATTAGGAAGGAATGAAAGGACAATGAAATAGCACTGAGGATTTTTAGTTAATAACATGCATTAAATAGCACAGGGGGAAAATTGAAGATACTTGTTGGAAACACTTAAAAGAGCAATAAAGGCTGGCATTGCAGATGCCATACAGTCAGCAGTTCAAGCGTATAAGAGATGGTAAGGTGCGGTCTAAAAAGTTAAAGCAAATAATCCCACAGTACGAGAGAGGGAACAATGGAACATCAAAATAACAAGAAGAAAAATATTTAAAAAGATACACATGTTGCAAGACAGTATTTGTTGAGACTAGAATGAAGATGACTGGAGTTGTCAAGACATGAAATGATAAGGGCCTGAGTGAGAGTTCTGGTCATGTGAATTGAGAACAAAGGCTGAATCAGACTGAGCTTGAGTAGGAAAAAGTAAATCTACCATGTTAGCAAAAGCAAAAAAAAAAAAAAAAAAAAAAGTAAAAAGCAATGAAGTGAAGTCTAGCATGGAATAACACATATGATCGTGTACATACTACCCTAATAGCATGGCATTTAAGGTAACAACATTTTAGACTGTGTTTTCATTTTGGTGGTACTTTCAGCTTCCTAACTAGGTAACTTGGGCAAAGCCAGGCTGAGAATACAAATGACGTGCTGGAAGGAGGCTATGCAGCTGGTTCTGCAGACACAAGACACACATCCTCTTGTGTTTCCCAAGAAAGTACTTCAATGTCACAGTCCTGGTAGAAATATACTCTTCATATTTTCCTTTTCTTTTTGAAGTCCTCCTTGTGTTGCTGACAAAAATATATTCACCATTATGCTGATGGACATTTCCAGTGCTGTATTGCAATCTTCCTCCCCAAAATTACAAAGCCATGACTCTGAAGTGTATTGGTACTCATCTGATAAGTCTTGGCCTTTTGTCCAGGAAAAGATACATCCATATTCTCTCACTTTGGAAACATTTTGTAAAAACTTGCCATGATTTTGGAATGAAGGAAAGTCCTTCTGCCAAAATATTTCCGTGCAGTAGCCATTAGAGGGGATCTTGTAGTCCCACCTACTCACCAGTCATTTCCAGGAGTATCAGTTAAAACAAAGGCAAGAAAAGTGGTCTGAAGATGACTGTACAGCAGTAAGTAAAATACTTCTTTTACTGTAAGTGTTCTTTCTAATGCTAGCACACAAGATTCCTTGCATGATATGCATGAAATCTTTTCAATCAATCTGAAGAGAAAAAAATGTACATTTTATTCCTTCAGCAAGTAGAGTTTCATATTCTATGCAACTAAAAAAGCTTAATCTTTTTATTTTAAAAAAGATTAGTAGAAAACAATTCACCTGCATTTAATTTTCAAGTTTATTCTGTCTCCTCTTCTGATTACAATGCAATGTGCAATTCAAAAAAAGCACCTCAATTCTTGACCCACTCTTAAAATGACTCAGTGTTGTCCCATCGATTAATTGTTTCACAAGAACATGTTAAAACTTGGAGGAATCAAAACCTTAATGTTAAAAACCAACTCACTATGAGGGCTGTCTGGTCATTAAAGACTAAATTGTTCTTCTGAAAGGAGTGATCTTTGGCATTTTTCATAAATAAAACCATCACAGTTCAGGGGCATTTGTAAAACCTGACTGAGGCTGAACTGATTAGGGTCACCTTATCACCAGACTCCCCTGCATTAAGAAATGTGAAGGTAAGTCCATATTCTCTTTGCATCTTTACCGAATACAACCCCAAACTCAAGTTTTGGGATGACTTTCACATGTAACATCATTACAGAAACTATGCAGAGATTACATTGAGTAGTGTGATAATGTGCTGTTCTTTGAAAGATTGGGGGGATAAGTTTGGCAACCATGAAGCATACTGTTAATGAGAAATCACAGGTTGTGAAATTTTCAAAAAGATGACAAACCCCAAACTCTTATTCATCAGCTACATCAGCTGGACAGTCAGCGGTGAGATAAATTTTTTAAGTAAAAAGCAGGCTGCAGCACATTCTGAGTCAAGAATTTCTGGAACAGTTGCACAATTCAGGTATACAGTAAACAATCATGAGAAAATAAAAATAGAATACATACATACATACATAAAACTACTTCAGCAGAAACTGACTGGGTCTTTAAGTCTGTTATGTTTCAATGTTTTCTTCCTGAAATGAACATATTTATAGTCTCCACATATGAAAATGTAATGCACAAAAGTGAAAGGAAAAAGGCACAACTTTATTAAACCAGTCAAGATAATTTTAGGCCAATTTATCTAATTTTTAAACAATCTGATTTTTACTCATTCCTCAAAATTTTGAAAAAAAACCCCAACCAGCAAACAAAATTTCAAACTGCCAAGCACTGTGACAGTGGGAATTTAGAAATCGCAGCATAAAACAGAGCTACCGTCAGTAGCTACCATCAATAAAATACATTGGTGTAATACTAGCGGACTAAGCTATTTTTTTCACTGTGAAACACAATAGAATTCACATCCTGTTGAACACACAAAATCCCCAGTACTTTCACCGAATCATTGAGAGACAGGCTCCCAAAGACTGTAACATTTTTCAGTAGCTGCCTCTTACTGACAGGAACAAGTGTGTAAACTGAGAAGTGGTTCTGATACAATTCAGATACACTGTATGAGGACAGGCATTTAATTTAATCTGCAGACAATTACTGGTAAAGCTGCTTTGTGCGTTTGGTTTAATTCCTGGGCTGTGAAGTCATGAAATGGTGCTCAGCAGAGCAGAAAGGTGAACGGCATCCTGGTAAGTGAAAGCAAAGAGGCCATTTTACGTACAGCTCTATAAGCTGGCTAAAGCAGGGCCTGTGTCTCAAACAAAGAACACTGCTTCACAGCCACATTCCCACCCAACTAAGCGAAATCACAAGCTGTAAAGTAACTTGATGCAAACAATGGTTAAGCCTCTGACTTGTGGCTTGAAGCAAATTTTTTGTCAGACTATCTGTGGACATAATTAGCTGTTTGCCAGAGAATTTCTTGGCACCTCTGATAGCCCAACACTTTTAAAAACAGCATGTATTTCTACCCCTTGGGAAACGGGTTCCAAAACCGTTTATTGTCAGAAGCTATTAAATTAAGGATATAATTGATTGAAGACAAAGTGTTGCTTGAAGGTATCAGGAACCCACTGGATACCTGCCATTTCTGGGATGCTCACAGAACCATTAACTATTTATATGTACATACCATACCGTTTATCAAGATTGCTCTAAGCCCTAAATTTGCATAACAATGCGGTGGCACTGAGCCATGCCTGGTACCTGGAAAACCCCAGTGACTTCTCTTAGCTGACAGAAACAGGAAAAGGCAAAGGGGCCCTTTGATTGCAACAAGTGTATTTGGAACTGGAGCACAAGTCAAGCAGTGCTTTTTAATTTCAGGCTTGTGTGCACGCATAACCTGAGAATGTGGCAAAACATACTGCAAAAATTTCAAGGACATTAGCGGTCAAAGTTTTGGGCAGTGCATGGGCAGGGCAGAGGGGAGTTTTGCCACAGCTGATGCTGCAGTGGGCCCTGTGCCGTTCACAAGGGCAGAATGGCAGATCTGGGCTGTGCTCGTTTCTATGACCGCTAGCCTGCGGAGACAAACTTTGCATAGAAGTCACCAAGAAAACCACCAGTTCTTGTGAAATAAGGCCACATCAGAAACTCCAGACTAGTGGCTGAGCCTGCATTTGTCTTTAGAAATGATGCCGTGAAAAGCCATAATTGAAGACTCAATAGTCGGCAGAC
>Ga0181612_176208_pt1 | contig 24322 bp, 14 predicted proteins | sample HoacroProtozoa21_FD_119630 | JGI IMG/M metagenome (GOLD analysis project Ga0181612, IMG submission 119630) | Hoatzin crop microbial communities from Cojedes, Venezuel. Combined Assembly of Gp0051906, Gp0051904, Gp0051908
GCCCCTACTCCCTCTCTGTACGTGTATATATTGCTTGCTGTCACTCCCCAGCTCCTACTTTTTGGCATGTTCTAACACCTGCTCACAAGTTTCTTCCAGCTTGAGCATTACAGTTTGTACTGGAGCAGGAAAGGAGCAATGAAGAGAAGCAAACCAACAGGCAGTGGAGCTTCTTGTAGTGTCTTAAGGTCTCTCACATCTCATTAAACTACCTGGTTTAGTTAAATCTTCAACACCTCTGCAAAACACCACAGATGCTTCTGGGACTGCTGTATAGGTATTGCCGTGCATTGCCAATCTCCTTCAGTTCCTTATTTGCGAAATGGGTCTGAAACTCCTTACTTAGCTCGGAGTGATGCTGTAAGTAGTACATTGAGCATTTTCATGAGGGCTATACTAAGTCATCAGTCTTCTCTTATCCTGCTTGTGCTCATGAATGTGTAACACTAATTTACAGAGAGAAGCAGCTTTTGATGGCAGTAAGCTCTTTCATGTACTACGTTGTTTCTCACAGTTTCCAGTGCCTGCAGTTGACTCTTTACAGGACTCTGTGAACCTCTAACTTTAAATAAAGCCACACAGAGACCGCAAGTCAGTCTTGATGAGCAGACACGTTTAGTCAGGTTCTTTTCAGGGCTATGAGATCCAGAGGAATAGTTTCCTGAAAATACGTTTGTCAAGAAGATGAGCACTCAAGATAAACAATATAGTGGAGGCCAAAAAAGAAATTAAAACAGGACATCCCCTGCACATTGTTTGCTTAAGCAAAAATGGATTTGTCTCTGGGGACCCTAGGACTGGAGCTGCTTTTTTTCCATGGTAGGGGCCATATTTTGCCTGCTCTTTTTTTATGGCCTTGCTTTTGTATATATCATGGTGTCTAAAGCAATTATTCACATCAGTTATTCTACTTCATCCATGTAAATTAGAACTGTAGTTGCAGTTACCATGAAACCACAGGTGCTATCCCCAGTTTTTCTTAAATGCTCACTGTATTACTTAAATTCTACATGCTATTGCTTCTTCTGAATTCATTGCTTGGTCTAAGTAAATAGAATTCATTAACTCTATTTTAACCCCCACACAAGCATCCTCCCTATGCCTTTAATTACAATAGCTTTCAAGAACATTTTCCTTTGCACTTTGTGATGCTGTTAAGAGATGGAATAGTACTTTACAATTAAAGAGACATTTCTTTGTCTTGACATTATTGTTTATCCTGGATTAGATCACTATTTTGTGTGTTTTGGAGTTGCTTGAAATCAGCTTGCTTCTGTAAGGTATCTGTTCACTCCAGTTTTAAAACTGCCAGAGCAGCCTGTTTCAGAGTCTTTTCCAGAAATGCTTCAGCCCTAGAAAAATGTGTGCAAAACAAAACCAACCTAAAAACCATAAGAAGAAATGGGTCTTACAGGAAGGAAACTTTACAACAACCCTACACATCGTGAGAGAGGAATAAAGTTTTGGGCCCCGATACTCATCTCCGAGTAGTGTAATTTAGAAGAATCTTCCTTTGTGTCGATGGCATTGTCCCTGTGTAAAATTGGGATAACATGGCTAAGCAGAAACAACAACTGCTTCTTGTTTTAGCTAGTCCATCTCCTGAGAAATAGCGGAGGAGCCTTCCTTGCTGCCAACTTTTCAATGCGGCATTCAGTGAGACTATGAAACTCCTGGGGAGAAGGAGGTGAAGAGAGTAAAGAATCACTGACCAAAAATCACACTAGCCTGATGCAGATTAGTCCATTAAAAATAGAAAAGAGCATAATAAGGTCTGGAGTAATTGTTTGTCTTCAGTTTTAATCACAAAAATCCTTGTCATGCAGTAAGCAGCCCAGTTTGCTGAAGGAAGAAAAAACAAAACGGGACATGATTTGGGTAAAATGTAGGGGGAGGCCATGTCTTTTGCATGTGCTGGCCTCCTGCCACAGGCTGTTTCCAGTGCTCCAGCTGTCTGGGGAAGGGATGCTGCAGTCCTTGTGTCTTCATCCATTCTGTTGCTGGTTCCTCCACCTCCACCCTCTCCTAGGGTGGCAGAGCAAGCCAGCCTGGGGTCTGCTGTCCCGGTGCTGCTCTGGTCCCTGTGGATTAGCCCTTTGCTGCTGGGGGGGGGGCTGGCGAAAGGACTCCTACCGCCATCAGTGACCTCCCCCTTCAGGCTCAGCTGCTCAGGCTGTGCCCTGCTTTTGGAGCTCACTTGTTATGACTTAGAGACTAGGTAGTGCTAATGAGTGAAAGAACAGCTGAAACGGGTGATAGAAATGAGGCTCTGAAAGCAGTGGAAAGGCTGGCAATTCCACAGTTATATAAAGGAAATACTGTTATTCCTAAGGAAAAGGTACTACTTCTACAGCTATAATCTAAGATATTTTTCTCTTTAGCACCAAAGCCACACACTGGTATTCATCTAAGCTTAATGCAAACACTGCGTTGGGCAGTTCAGTGGTAGTCAGCTCTTACGAGCAATGTTAGCCTTGTAAGTTTTGTTTGGAGTTTTATTAGATTCCCTACTGCAGTAGGGAACCCCTACAAAATGGGCTTGATATTTAAAACCTATCTTGTATAATTTAAATAATTTAAAATAATCTAAAACCTATCTTGTATAATTTTTCCAATTCCAGATACAGTGACCGTAACTAATTTTTGGTAATAATCAAAAGATAATTAGATGTTTATGTATCCTTATTTGTAACCAGGATAAAAAAAATGGATTGTTAGCAGATATATTTATAAAATCAATCACACTGAATGTCAAATGTTGTAGCAGTGCATCTGAAGATCAGATGTTTCTTATCGATGTATATGTATTTAAATACTGACAGGTACTACAGCCAATTCAAATCTCTTTTGGAGCGATTTCTGATCTGTACAGAAACTACTGGGTACGGACGGGAAGGCCCTGGGCACGGACACGTCTGGCTGCTGGAGCTGCCCCGTAGGTGGCGTGAGCCGTCCGCTCAAGCACAGGCACAGCCCTAACACCCTGTTTGCATTTTTTAAGAAAAAGCAAAGAAACAAAGCCACATTCACATAACTGTCCTTTATATAGGTGCTACTGCCCGTGGTGGCTGGGGCACTGCTGTGTTGCAACGCCTTCGAGTCACAACTGTCATGTCGTGATAAACTATAAAGATACTTCTTTCTGGTCAAGGTAAAATCCTATCTTAAGACACAGTGTTCGCCTGTGTCTTTGAATGAGGAGGGTCCTGTCTTCCCCCAGTTACTTCGCTCGCATACAGACACCATTACAAACAGTGTATTCCTAGTATTGGCCAGGGCAAATATGGTATAAACTGAGCATTAACAAATACCTTTCCTTTTAGTCCTTTCTGGCTTCCTGTCTGTCAGTCTGTGTTTAGTTTTTCAAACACTATTTCTTGTTTGTCAAAAGGCAAGGGACTTTGTTTTCTAGCTATTGTAGAAGTGCATCATGTTGGAATGTGCTTTGCTCTGAGGTCATCAAAACCTGCAGATTTTTCTGGTGAGCACCAGCCCTTCGATCTTAATCTTTCTATATTTAGGGAAGAAAGGGAATGAATTTTGAGTGTGTCTGCAATTCCTATGCAGTTATACCTCACATTTAAGGATCATATTCATTCCTGGCTAGGTTTAATTGCACGTGAAATGGTGTTTGTATTCCACACCTGATCATAACAAGAGGAGGAGGCATGTACATTCAGGTGTCTATTCTGCTCCATTCAGCACTACTAAACCACAGAACAAGATCATCCACAGCTAGGTAAAAAGTGAGGGGGGAGAGGAGATTAAAAGGAGAAGGAAGTCAAAGGAGGATTGTCTGGCAAGACCTTCTATCTTCAGCTCTTCACAACCACTGAATACCTTTGCAGGTAACTACTATACTTTTAAGCCAGGTAGAATGGACATCAGGTTTCAGGTACAGTAAAGAAAATTTAATGAAAGGACCCAACAACAAAATATGTTTTATATTTCAAGGCACAAAAATATCTGTCTCCAGAAGGGTATGGAGGACTATGTTACACAGCAGCTGGAACAGGTGTTCTGCCTGAGCTTGAAGGACAAGGAGTGCAAAGTATCCAAGCATCTAAGATTGGAAATAGATCCCTCATGACATTGTCAGGTATGCCAGTGGGAGTTACAGGGAAAGCCCCATCAGGCACCTCTCAGCACTTATGGGCACAGCATGGGCTTGAGTGTTTGGCACTCACAGCATGCACAACAAACTCCTAATGTATGATCATGCTGAGATACACCAGGGGTTGCAAAGCTAGGAATACAAAGGAAAAGCTCATTTGGAAGATTAAAAGAATACCCTTTGCAAAAAAAATTGCCAATGCCTGGCTCACCTACTGTCCTATTTCTACTATTTAATCCCATTCACACACCTAAAATATCTCTGAATATTCCAAGGCCAGGAGAGACACACCCAAAGACAAGATTAAGATGGAAGGTTTTTTTCTCGTTTATTGCTTCAGCAGTACAGGCCTGAGTATTGGAAGCAGTGATTTCACAAAAATCAGTGGTTGCACTCACTTCTTAGGTACATAGGCAATAAAACTCTTCTTTGGATTTCTGAGGTTACGTACCTCCACGAAAACAGTCTCCACTTGGTTTAAATTTAGTTGAGTCCAGGAAACAAAAATGACATTGTCAGTGTTTCACAGGCCAGAGCTAGACCTTTCCCAAAGGAGATGTTATAATAATACCAGAGGAGGGAATGAACTCACTGCAGGCAAAAATTATAATAAAAATAATAATAAAAACTCAGACTCCTCCAAGTCACCTTTGGTTCAACTACAGACTGTAGGAGATTTCTCATTTAATATTTTAATGTGACTGTACATTGATTGGGAGAAGAGGAACATAACCTGTTAAGAGTTAACATTTTAGGATTCTTCCTCATCATGCTAAATCCGATACTGCATTTTCAGCAAGAAAATTGCAGGCCACTGGGCTTAACTGAAGCTGGGTAAGCCTTTTAGCTTATCAAATGTCACATGAAAAAATACCAGGCAAGTTGGGGCTGAGTAAGTGTTAAAGCTTTGCTAGGATAGTGTGTCCTCAAATAGTTGTAGAATGCCAAACACAGAGCTTCCCGTGTTCCTTCAGGCTGAGCAGGGATGCCAAGTATACAGAATTGGAAGCTGTCTATCAGGGTTTTTTTATTTGCTTGATACTGTGCAGACAGCAGAGACAAAATACCAAAAATGCCTGAAATCCTTATGACCTTTCACTGCAAACTGTGAACTCTGTCTGCTAAACTCAAATTTCTATTTACACTGTCAGCACAGGCTCCTGCTGTTGCCTTTTCTTTGTCTTTCCAGTTCGTCATGTATCAAGGAACAGCTTCACAAACACTGCACAGGAGGGGGCACCTCAGCACATTCCAGACCTTTTGCAGGTTCAAAATACTAAGTCTCCGTGTTGTGGATTGCTTAAAAACAGCTGTAATGCAAGCAAAGTAGCATGAAATAATGCTGTTTGCACACAAAGCAAGTATTCTACAGAAAGCTCTAGCTTTGCCATCAGCTGGCATGGCTCACATTCCCACGTTGTGCGCCGACGCCATGCTGCTGCATAGCTGACCCCATTTACACCATCTCCTATTTACACCAGGAATACACAGGCAACTACAGAGTAAATGGTCCAAAAATGCATTCAGTAAACTACTGCGTCAGCTTCTCAACTAAAATATCCCTGATTTCAGCATTGTGCTCCAACATTCATCCACCCCTTGCAAATCATGAGCTAGACTGTTGCAGTGAACAAGTATAGCGTAAATTTCAGATGTATAAAGTAGAAAATGTGAGGGCGAGTAGAGTGAGTAGAAAAGTGAGGGTGACTGAGCACTGGCACAGGTTGTCCACGGAGGTTGTGGAGTCTCCATCCTTCGAGATAATTCAAAAGCCATTTGGACATGGTCCTGGGCAACTGGTCTAGGTGCCCCTGCTTGGACAAGATAAACTCCAGAGGTGCTTTCCAACCTCAACCGTTCTATGATTCTGTGAAATTGTTCCTGTGCAAGACTACTATGAACTGTAATATTTGACAGTATTTGCATAACTTTTGCAGTTGAAAAAGGATATCCTTAACCTGTTATTTAAATAAACCAAACAACTATATTGAACTCATCTGACACTAAATAGAAAGTTGAATTATATAACAAATATTTTAGCTGAACTATCATTATTAGCTGGGCAATTCTTCTGACTGTATTTCAAATTTCATTTCATTCTGTGGTAGCATTCCCTTAGCTTTACAAAACAAAGGTATTAATAGAGTTCTGTGTCTTAAAAGGTGACATTTCCAGAGAGACACAGAAAATACACTGGTGTTTCCATAAGAAACTCAGTGAGTTCACAAGGAATCACTACATTGATAAGTTCTGTCAATGAGGCTTTTGAAAGAAGACTGTTCACTTAGTGCTACTTTTCATTGAATGTGGAAGCTATGGAAAATGTGTGGAAAACATTTGCAAAGTGATGACTGCAGCTATATGTTCTATATGTTGCTGTTCATGAGCTATCTGTTAACAAACCATATGCTTCATCACATAAACAGGAGGATTTATGCTTAATGCAAAACCCATAAAAAGCCTTACTGTTTTGTACAACTGTTTCCCCAATCAGACAGGCACACTGCTTTATTCTTCCATGAATTTCCTGCTACCCGTATAAAAATCTGCTGCCTGCTGGCTTGAAGTCTTTTTTCAGTCTGAGCAACCTTGAGTTAGCTGCTTCTCCTCACTTTGCAAAGGGGCAGTCACCAATCAAAGTACTACCAGTGAACTTGCTGCCAAAGTCCAGAACTAAATGTGTACATCTGTACACATGTGAGGTTGTCTGGGGAGCAGGGGACTAGAGAAAGAGAGAATTTAATGAGCAGCAGGTCCTTCAGGTCTCTGCTGTGCACAGCCTGGGATCGCAAGCCTGTTGTCATGGTTACTAACAGCAAGCAGGCGGTATCCGTGGAATATCCCCAATTCTAATGATTTGTGGAGGCAAGTTCATCTTGTTCTTTTTCTGTGTTCTTCTGCACAGAGCTTTATGTGTCAATTATCTCTACTAAAGCTCTAAACAAGCCCTTCTTCTTCAAAACACAGACAAAAGCAACCATTGGGTTTATTCACAATAATGCTTGGATTAGTTAAAGAAACCACATTGACCAACAGGAAAAGAGAAGTAAATTTCTAAGCTATTGAGTAACTCTGCTATGTTTGGAAAGGATTTTTCTTTTGTAATTCCCCTTTAATTTCCTCCCATCCAGAGCTGCTGAGAGGAATCTGAAGCTTGGTTTTCATGAGTGACTAAAGGAGTCCAGCAACTGACTCCTGTTTAAAATCAGTGGTCCTGGAAATGTAAGGTAACATTTCCATAAACACATGAGTAATTTGAGGTTTAGGTTGCACTAAAAGTCATCCAGTGCTTCCAGCTCCCAAAGTCAGACAGGGAGGGAAAAGGCAGACTGGTAGACTAATTCTTATTATCAGATAAGCAGGGATTGAATGGAAGAACATAAAGCATGAGAAACTGAGGACAGAGAAGACAACTATGTTCAAGAAGTTTATACACTGAGAGGCATAAAAGGCAGTTCAACAGGAAAAATGATAGACAGAAAGAATATCGGACTACATAAACCAAAACATTACTTTCAGTCACTTAGGTTTTCTTTTGATTTTGAGCTATGACCTCAGTAAACCCACATGAAATTGTATAACCTTATCACCTGACCCAGTGCGTCTGAATTCAGCACAATACATTTTTTTCATTCTGCTTGCTGATCAGATTAGAAGGTGTCTGAAGTTAAACTGTGCATTCTGGTAACCGTTCTGAGTAGTTTCGCTTTCTTCATTTCAGTTGTCATTTTTCAATTTAAAAATATTAAAATACCACATTTGGGTCGGTAGTGACTACCATGACACTGTGTAGAAAACCAGAGCAATCTGAAGCAAGTTAGACATTCTGAGGACATTTTTTAAATACCTTATTGCTTAAATAAAATAAACTTAAATCCCTTAGTCTAGCAATTACTTTCAGATGTTTGATTGTTTATTTTTAAAGAACTGTCATATCAACAATTTAAAACTGACAAGTACTACTTTGATATCTTCACAAGTTTTCTCTAACATCTGCTCCCTGCCGTATGTTGGGAACTATATACTCATCTTCATTGTCTCTTGTATTTATCTTAATTTTGCTGTGTTTTATTTTATTAGAGGAAAAACTTAGCAGAGCTGTTTGTGGCGAGATTTAGTTACAGGAAACCCAAAAGCTAAGCCCCAGTTTCAACTGAGACAATTAGACTGTTGATTTTGGTAGCAGCTCAGTACTCCTATTGGACCCAAAAGCCTTTCAAGTCTATCTGCCAGTTGATGCTCGAGTCTGAAATTTTTCTGTGTTCTTGCTACAGATAAAGGGCTTTGTTGCCTTTTAATTTGAGGGATATTTCTGTGCTGATCTGAATGTTTTGCTGAAATTCTTCCCTATTCACTGTGAGAAGAGGAAATAATAACATTTTCCAGAACTTCCAGCCCTTTTTTAAGGCTTTTTTTCCCCTTAATTCTCTGTTCCACTGTATCTGTGAATTGTTGAGGACAGTGTGCATTTTTCTCAAAGCAATTCTGACACACATAAAAAGTAGCAGGTGCGAATTTATAATGCTTATCTTAACTGTTGCTTTTTTCTGTCTAGTAAGTATATTTAATAGCTTATATGACTATTTCACTTGCTGTAGGTAAAGGACTCTAAAATATTGAACATGTGATACTCTTTTTAAAGTGATCTATATTATTATATAACACCAGAAGATCTTTATCAAAAGGTTTGATGAAATTATTAATAAAAAAAGCAATATTCTTATACAGTCTTTCCATCGGCTGCTATAGAAACTTTGCAGCCGAGTTATCAAAGTCCATTGCCATTCTTGGATGGATGTTTTATTGCTAGGTGGACTGGGCTCTAAAACTTTCTTATGGACGCTCTGGGAGAATGTTAATACTAGCTGGAAAGCGTTTTATTCTCTACTAATATTTTGTGGGCTGGAGCCTTGGACTATAGAATTTCTGGGTTTTTTTTGTTTGTTTGTTTTTTCTTTTCTTTCTTATTAGACTTCTGTAGCCCCTGACACAGGGCGGGTCGCAGCAGGCGCTGCCGGGTGAAATGGTTACCAGGGACAGCTCCGGCAGCGGCCCCTGCCAGAGGTCCGAATCCCCCGGCACTGTGCCAGCCCAGCCCGGTGCTGGGAGAAGTTCAGTGGGTTCACAGAGCGGGTCTCTGCCAGGGCTGATGCTCTAGAGCCGCCTCTTTGGAGAGTCATGTTTATGTGGCTCTGCTGGTTTAATTGCAGACAAATTGTGTACGATTTCTCCGCAAGAGAGAAACGTGATAGAATGTAGTGCTCATCCTCCTTAAAAGATGTTCAGAACGTCTGAGGAATGTACGCAATTCGTTCTTAACATGTGGATTCTTTTAATTAGCTATCTAGAAACCAAACCAGAGTGCAGGATACTACTGCAATGCAGCTTGTTAAGCAATAATGCATTTTTTCTTCCAAAAGTCACACATGATAACAAACAATAGTCATAGGCATAAGATGACTGTGGATACTATGAGCTAATGTCTAGTTGTCAGAAACTTTTCCATTAAGGCTCAGAATGATGTTTAGCATATTCTTCCCATTATTGAGCTAAACTAAACACTGTATTAAACACGGATTTCTCAATGACTGTTACTGCTGTTTATTTTTACATGTGCATACATACGGAAGCAGACACATGTACATACGCATTCTGGATATCAAAAGCACATCAGTAGCATGGTTCACTCTGTTCCCAGGATATAATGGTTTTTGACACTTCTTTTTTAATTAAACCTGTCCTTTCTCTTTGCTGATCATAAAAAATAGATTTAAAGCAAGATTCTTTAAACAAACATGAAATGTCAAAATTACATGTTCTCTCCTGTTAAACAACAGAGAATGACTGAACGGGTACATTTCTTTAATTATCTAGGAAAAAAAAAAGCTGCTGAGGATGATCACCAAAATTTATGTACCATATATTTTTCTACTCAAAATTCAAAAGCTTTGCTGTATAGCAAACACTTGAATAACTTATCAAATCCTGTGTGGGTGACAGCTTTAAGACAACTTCAGTTTTAAGCCTTTGCGCTTTGTTTTTGGCATTATGTGTAACTCATTTAGGATTTCAAAGCTGGATATACTTACATTTAGATTTCAGGAAAGGGCAGAAGGACAGGTTGTTTGTGTTAGGCCCGTTGTTACTTTGTTGATTATAAGTCGGTCCCTAGGGGAAAAATAGAGCTTATAAGAAATATATGAGCACACTGTACTTTTTTTCAAAAATATTAAGGAATATTGGCCAAGCTTTTCAAACATAGTGGCTTAACACTTCATATTTTAACTTCATATTCAGGCTTCTTATTCAAAGCCTACTGTTCAGAAGTATGAAAACCTGGCAACTCATTCACTTCAAGTGAGTAGCCTTTTTAGTTACTCAATGCTTGTGAAAACTGATGTAGCAGTTTGAATATAGACTAAAAAGAATAATTTTTTGTATTTTTATTGGCAATCCTGTAATAATTACGCTGTAAATCAAAATATGGGTTTGGATTTCAAGAAAACTGAGCCTTGTTGCCACCCTTCTGCAGAGACATTGCATAGCTTTTTCAGATTACTAGGTATAAAATTATCACTTTGAAGGACAGCTGAAAAAATTTTACTTAATCTCATCTTTCTCCATGTCTGTTGCCCTCATTAAAATGTACATACATTTCATGTAATGCGCAACATAAAGTCGTTAGTTTCCAAGAAGCTTGGATTGATATGATGTGCTTGGAACCGCCATACAAAGTCCCAAGCATGACTGCACTCCTAATGTGAGAATGCTAACAAGGGGAGCCACGGCAATGCTAATATCCTATATAAATATAAAATATGCTTATCTATTTTATAGGCTAATCACTCTCATGCAGCTGCTACCAAGTCATACGTGCTTCACCTGATCCAAATCCCACTGACATGACTAGGAAGAGTCTCTGTGACTTGGTGGGCTCAGCTGCCATCGTTTTTAGGGTTGCCATCGCATTTAGGGTTCAGTGTGGTAAAGTCCTGGATGGTGAATTCTGGAGACCTGTGCTCCAGCTGGAGTGTGAGCACATAGTTGAGTGCTTTGCTGGGTCAGACCTAGGGAGGGCCCAGCACTTCTCTGCATAGCCCTTGCCCTCAGCTGCTGACCACATGCTCCTTTTGCTGCTCAGTGTCTATCCTGCATGAACCATGGGCTACTAGAAGAACAGGTCTTTGATACGCAGGGTGATGCTCTCCACGTGCTGATTGGCTTTGTGGTTGAAAATTGAGATATTTGGCCTAAGATCTTCCTTGCCTGTGTTTTTACTCTCCAGAGCCACTGTTTTCCCAGCAGAGTAACTCCAGAGAGCTAAACGCACCCGAAGGTATCTCTCCCTTTACTGGAAGCATTTTATCAGTCATGGCAAAATGAAAACTCGAGTAGTGGCTCCTAACCTCTGCACAGCTGAGCTTCAGCAGTGCCGTGAACCCCATAGGCCCCAGGGAGCTGTGCCCTGGGTGGCCTGGCTGCCACCAGACTATGCTAACCTTAGAGGGAGGAAGCATTTGGAGAGGGAGGAGAGCCAAAAAGGAGCACTGATTTCACAAGGGAAACCTGCAGGTAGCTTGACTGTTTTACCTCAGATTTATTCCGGCCCATTTGAAACATGCCTGCTACCCTGTTTCATTTGAATGCCACATCTGGGCTATTGTAAGGTCTCTTTCTTTCAAATCTGACAAAAGAATTAATTAAATTTTGGTCAAAACGGTACATTTTCACAAAAGAAGCTTGAATCTTGTAGATAGAGGATCATTTTTTTGCCAGAAAGGAGACCTCAAAACATCAGCCCAGGTACTTCCAGAGTACCTTGTTGCCAACCAGCTCTTTAGCTTCTGGTCCCTGGCTGGAATCTGTTTCTCCATTTCAGGTGGCTCCAACTGCCCACCCAGCCCCAGCACGGGTCCGAGAGCTGCCACATGATGGCAGCCAGATGGGTGCCTTCCTCACAAAGCCCAGAGTCCTCACAGAAAGTAACTGGCTGCTTTCCAGACCCTCTGGTTAGGTTAGGGATTAGATGAGTGATGACAAAGCTTTCTGGCCTCTGGTGTCAAATTTATTGTAAACAATCTCAATAGGAGATAATGCCCAAGTACTGTGCGTTATTTGCAACTGGTTTCATCCAGTTCATCTCAGCCGTACAAAGAAATATGCATTTGGCACCTTTCTAGAGGACTCTAAAGCCTGGAGAGCAGAAATTGCCAATGCATTACGCACAGCCTCACTGCCATTTGATTCCTAGTTTTACGAAGAGTAGCTTTTTATTGTTTATCCTGCTTTTTATTGTTTTTCCTGCCAAACAGTCCTTCTGCTTCAAACAATGTGTCAGTAATTCAGAACTCATCTACACTCATTCAGCACTTTTAGAGATGGCTCTGGGGTGCACAGTTGAACTCTGGACAGAAACTCCTCTGCAGCTTGCAGGTGTTTAGTTTTGGGGCTTCGGCTCAGCTTCTTGTGTGGATGAAGGAAAGTCACAAAGTCAGACATAGCTTTGAATAGTTAGCAAAATGGAGAGCTGCCACACTGAAGGGGATGGCAAGCTACTTTGCCTGTGCCTGAGGAGAGAGGGATTAGGCATTTCAGCGGAACAGCTCATTCCCACCTCCTGTTTGTACCATCCATGCTGCCACTGCTGTTACTGCCTTTGTGGGATTAGAGGCAGGGTAAAGGAGTGCCAGTGTGTACCACAGGGTCCCAGTACAGCAGCAGCAACAGCAATCACATCTGCCCTTTCTACCTCCAGTGGCAGCAGCATTTCTCTGGCTTTCTGCCCTCGTGCTGTCAGTTCCTGTCCCTCCAAACCAGCATCGACTCCTCCTTTACAATCAAGAAGGTACAGAAAAATGTGGAGGTAGTGTAAGTGAAGGGAAGGTCTCTGGGTGTCCTGCCTCTGGGGAGGAGGGGAAGGAACGAAAAGAAGTGATCCCAAGGAGAAAAGACAACTGTAGGATCAGAAAAAGTGCCCTGTCCTCTCACAACCTCCCCACACAGTCCCCTCAGTCCTCAAAAAGCACATCACTGACACAGCCCTCCCCTTTCCCTCTCATGTGCCTTTCGCCATCTCACACCACCACCACTACCCCTGCCTGCCTTCCCTGCTCCAAGGATGTCCTTGGCCAGTGCTGAGAGTTTCATTTTGCTACAAAGTGTAACCAATAAAAAGCCAAATTCTGGCTCCAGTGAATCACTCAACAGGGTCCCACTGATTTTTCTGAGAGGAACTCCTGGTCACTTTGAGATGTTGTTGTCTTTAAAAACATATAATTTTAATATTATTATCCAGCTCTTCATGTCCTGAGACTGGTCACTTGATGTGCATTCTTCTGCTCAACTACTTTCAGAACTGAAAACCTATAATAGTGCAGTATTTTTTTTTTCCCCTGAAAAAATAATCTCATGAAAGATTTCCTGCTGATACAATCCCTGTCTCCCCTGTGTTATTCAATCACATGGAGATCCCAATATCTATATGTTAGGACTATTTGGAGAAGTTCCAAGCCTAAAGCCATAATATCGGCGAACATGAAGCAACACAAGGCAGTCTTTTCTGTTACGGAGAAAATAAGTCCCAAGAAGGCTTCCTGGAGAAGCAAGGGAGGGAGGTAATACGAAAGAGAGAGGAGAAGAAGAGAAACCATTCCTAAGAGGAAACTTAAGCATTAGATTTCCTGATTGGTAAAGTTTCATTTCATTGCTCTGCTTTTAAGAATTACTTACTGCAAAGCTGTAGTTGAAAGGAGAGGGGAGAATTTATTTTTTACGTACTAAATCTTCAAATATACTAAGATGGCATGCAGTCTCCTCTCCTTCCCACTCTGCTGCCTGCAGGTATTAGCTGGGTATGGAAAACAACATTTTCTGTTTGCAATTCAAGTGCAGAAAGGCAAATGCAGAATGGCAGAAAATCACTATTTCTCTCTTAACACAGGACCCCTAGTTAATTTAAGTAGTCACATAAATGTAACTTCTGTTTTAAGCATATACTGAAGTCCTGCTGATTCAATATTCAGCCCAAATGCAAATGACTTTTGTGGAATGAGGTTTGCATTGAACTGGATCTACTTAGTAAAAGATTTCAATCTGGTGTTTGAGGGAGAAAATAGGAATTTTGTCAATTGCTGCAAATGCCTCTGTAGCAAAATCGCTGCTGTGCTCATTGTTTGTGCTCTTTTCTAGTGAATTTTTAAAATTTTTGTGAGAGACAACTACTGTGGAATAGAAGGCTGGTCTGGAGAAAAGTCATAGGAATGTGTACACATAATTACATCTTTTAAAAGTAGCACGCGACTTAGGATTTCCTAAACTGTACCAGAAAACATTGACATCCTGGAACTGTCATTTGCAATTTCAAATACCAGCTTTCCAAGCATAATTAGTGTCCTTGTAAATGTTTCAATATAAAATTTGGGACTCATTTTGGACAAGCCAGTCCATAAACCCTACGGATTTTTTTCCCCATTTATTATTTCCTTTTCCAGTGTTCCAGGGATGACAGCTGTGATATTTAAAGCTAAGAAATAGCAAATTGAAATAGCATGTTTTAAAGTATTTATTACATTTAATTACAGTGTATATATAAGTTGCTTAAATTTGTAATTCACACTTTTTTCCTGACATTTTTTTTTTTTGCTTAGAGTACCCATGATTCCCATCCTCCCTTATACAAAATACACAAATACTTTTACATAACTACAGCTTTCCTCTAGTCAGACACCAAAATAGAGGGTAGAGGATATGAAAATTACTCATGACAGATGAGTCACATTAATATTATGTTCTAAGCCATGAGAAAAATGAGACACAAGGGGTAGGAATCAGAACAGATCAAAACCGTTAGTACTTCATGATCCAAACCCACAAGTATCTACCGAGGTGTAAAATGTTCTTTTTTCAAAAAGTGTGAGAAAAACACAAAGAGCTTTGTACTGCAAATACTGGCAGCACACAATGTTGCAATTATTCTCAATATTTTGAGATGCTTGAATCATAACCAAAACTTTAAGCCACACTGAGGTAAAAGCATTTTTATATTCCTTCACCAAAATAAAACAAAACAAAACAAAAAAAAAAGGATTTTGTCACAGTTGCATCAGAAATGGTGAGCCAAGTTCTACCACTGACTGATAATAAGAAGGGAGGGCTGTCATGGCATCCTCTTGCTTTTTTTTTTTTTTCCCAGCGTAGTAAATTCAAAATCATTCAGATAGTACTCCCATTAGCTTTATCAGATTTCTGTGCTGCTATAAAAATCTTGTCTATTCTGTCTTTGAAAAGACTCATTCTGATTGCCTTCTACAGGTACTTTACTATTTCAGTGCATGTGGCTAACAATCTGGATATGAAGCATTATCTTTATTCCTATTTAGAGGACAGTAAATAGGATCGGTCACATTGGGTACGTTCTCAGTAGGTTACCACTTACTAGTAGAATTAAGAAGAAGTATTAATCACTCCATCTCATGTGATCAGGAAATACTGTCTGTAATTTAGGTCTCCACTGGGTGAACTAAGTATTCTGTTTCTTAAAACATCAGTATTCTCTTTTTTCATTCCTCCTTCTTGACCTAGTATCCAGCAGAATGCTCAAGTCAGCAAGACAGTAAGCATTCAATACGAGCTCGTCAGCACCCTCAAGCCTTGGGAAAGGATGTGCTGCTGTTGGCACCTGATGGAGGCCGGCAGGGACCTCTGTCAAAATGCACTGTGAGAGTTCTTCCCTGGCTGCACAACGGGTATTTCAACACAGACCTGACAGACACTCTAGCCTGCCAGGCCTCAGTTCAGCAAAAGACTGAAGTGGGGAGTGATTTAAGTATGCATGCGGAGACATGTATTTGCCTGACTATAACTTCAGTGTAATTGTACGTGTGCCGTAAACTCTGTGCAATGACTTTATAGGATTGGAGTTGAGCTGTGTTTCTCATCATGAGAGTGAATTAGGTAGGTAAGTATTAGCTCTGCTTAACGCCACTTGTTTTTTCTTCCAGCTACTAGCAGGCACCCTGTTCCTACCCGCTCCCCACCGAAATGTGTCATTTCCTCAGATGATAACAAAAGTAGTCATTCACAGTGCTTAACATGCTGGTTTTATGCCACTTTTTCATGCTGTGTAGAAGAGTTTAAACATGGAAAGTGAACAGACAATTTATGGAAAATCAACACACAAGATTAAGGAAGAAAATTTAAGAACTAAATGGGTGGTCTTAACCAGACAATTCCTGTGGACTTTATTCAGAGAAATACATGGCTAAATAATTAGGAATCAGCACAGTGCTTTGAGTATCTAGCTGTAAAGGTGTTCCCTTAAGTCAATAAAAGCAAGTTCTCCTTTTTCTCAATTTTTAATTTGCCTTATCATGCCTGAGGAATTTTTCTACCTTCTTAATTTATGCAATACTTTGGATTTGTTTTATAGTTATAAAACACATTTCCTATCATCCATCAAACCCCAGTAAGTTGATTCTTTATTTGCTTGCAAATAGTTATAGTTGTTGCATTTTGTTTAGTCCATGGAAATTCTGTGATTTAGTTTTTGTTTGCCAGGCAATGTGTGAGATACTTGCCGTGAGGTAAACATGGACACTGGGTAATGGCAGGCCATTTCTTTAGCGATACTGGAACTATCACAAGATGTGTTTCTTGTTACTAGTACTTGTAACTGTGATAAACTTCTCAGGTTTTTCAGCCAAAGCAATTGCTACAAAACCACCTCCCCAGAAAAGGTTTTTAGGAGCACACTGAACTGCAATTAAAGAGCGGGCCTCTGAGTGCCAAGAAGATTATAGGGAGGTATTATTGGTCCAGACAGAAATTTTGCCAGGCCTTCAGGACAGAATTATGTATCACTGCGTGTTTCTTTCTGGTATGTTTCTACACCATGAACTTGAACAGGTTTTCAAATTTGTGATGAAATCTAAGCTCTGTTAAGACTACTGTATTTCTGTCTTGAAAGTTTTCCTAACCCATACATACAAAGATTTGCTAGTGCCAGCCAAGACTAGCTGTTTCTGGGAGAGTTACCTGTAAAAGGAAACAATAGTTATAAAGGGCATGGTGTAATTTTAGTCAGGTTATTTATGCATGCCTCTTAAAAAAAAAAAAAAAAAAGACAAGTAAACTTTCCAGTTCCTTACTCCTGCCAATCTCAACAAACCAATTCTTTATCCATCCTGGAATTTTTATCAGCCTAGTCTCATGTTATAAGGAAAAATGAAGTGAAATGCACATTTTTGATATAATCTAATAAAAAGTCAGAGCACATAACTTGCTAATATAGTGTTCAATGACCAATCTGCTCTGTTTACCACAGGTATAGGTAGTGTTCCTTAACCTGATTGGCACCAGCCAATTCTTGCTGCTTTGTTTATTTGTTTGGCTAAACTCCCTGAAGCACACCACATCCTTTTATGTAATTTACCTTCAAAAGCTAAGTGATAGGCATAAGGACTATGCTAACTTCTGGATAATATATTTGAAAGAATTGTTCTAAACACCATAAATATAATCATGATGAAATATCACAGCAGAGAACAACCTTGACTGTCATCTGCATACTCAGCATGGGCAGAAACAAACAAACAAACAAAAGTAAATTCTATCCTCCATTGCTGACATAACTGAATATTGGACACTCTACATCTTTGATATTTGGCAAATGGAAAAAGCTTAAGGGAGATGAAATTGCCAAACAGTTTCTATGTTAGCATTACAGAATCTCGCATCATAAAGAAAAGGCAAAACTTTTCTGTTCAAGTCTCGAGAACACTGAGTTGATAAAGTAATTAAACATGTACCCACTATATTTTTGAGAGTGTTACACACTGAGTTATGTACATGGTTAAGTTTTTTGCTGAATCAGGGGCTTAAATTAAACTGGTAGAAATGCCCCCATGCTTAGCAGAGAGCAAAATACCAATTACAGAAAAGCGTGGGGGTTTTTTTCATCATACTTTTTCTCTTAAGTAAAACCAAAGCGATTAAACATATTCAAACAGTTGCGTGTTTTCTACTCAGCTGGGGATGAGGAAATGAAAAGGAACATGATCTACTATTATTAATCAAAGAGTAGCAATGTTATACTTGTATATTTCATCATAAAGTAAAATGCTTTCAGGCTTATAGAGGTAAAAGTACTGAGAATATATTCAAAATACCACCCTTGGAAGTAATATGCCTCTGTGGACTGTAAAGTATGTCCTCCCCTTCATGCCCCTTAGGGATTCATGCTGTTTGTCGTCCATTCCTTTTAAGGCAAGATTTTAGGAGTTTCCCACTACAGGCAAGCGGCAGAATTCCTCTCCATGCTACTATAGTACCTGATAAGCTTATGCCAGTGGCTTATTTGGTCATCACTACAGTAGTACCTAAATATTCACATTTTTATCTTCACAGTACCTTGTGAGGTAGGGAAGATGTACTGCTCCCATTTTGTGGCTGCAGTGAGGCAAAATCTTCTGCCCAAGGTTTGTCAGGAGGTGTGTAAGAGATGTGGGGTGCAGGAAGGAGGTATTCCCTGCCTCAGGGTGGTGCCTTAATCAGTGGGTCAGCCTTCCTTTCTACAGGTATAGGAAGCCTTATCCAGGACAAGCAGCACAAACACTGCTTGTGTATTTGAAGAAGTTATGACACGTCCCACCTCATGAACTGTGTTTCACTTGGGATATGTCCTGTGATCTCAGCCGGATCTCATGTTCCCCTGCCTGTTGCCTCCCTAACCCCCAAAAACATAGCCGTCACTTTTGCAAGCACTGAATTATCTTACAAATGTCATTAGCTAATTAAAACTTACAGTACACACTGTGTTTCTACCATGTTTGGAATTTCTATTCCAAAATTTCATCACTTAATGGGATTACATAGGTAGTATTCATACATGTGACTGTATTAGACTCCCAGCTGTACTGCTGTGCAAATTAAAGGCTTTAAAGAGACAGCAGTTACGAGGTGAGGTGTGTGACAAGTCAGAAATTATGCTTAGATGTCACGCATGACTAATGAAATAAACATTTCGAATGCTATTGAATATATTAAATTAATAAAGTGGGCTGGTAAAAATGAGAACATTTACAAATGACTTTAAAAGAAGCTTCTAAAGATTTTTCTCGAATTTATACAGTAAGAGACAGCACAAGCACTGCAAAATACAATAAGTACTTTGACTTAAGCTGAAGTCCTACAGACAGTCCAGAAACAGAAAGAACATTTGGATGGAAATATAACTAAGCAGAGATTCTGGAAATAATTCAGCTATAAAAAGCCACAGGCATCCAGGCTTTGATGCATTCCCGAGACCATTCTATAAAGAATAAAAAGATGTACTAATGCTAATTCTAAGGAAAGATACCTCTTCTGAGTTGGACAGAAAGAGTTTGGTGATAAGAATGTTTCTAATGACAATCCTAAAACTTCTTCAATTATGAAGGTGTGTAGAAAGTATAGGTCCTGAATAAAGGTGGATTGTATAACACTGGCAACATTCTGGCCAACAGATTGGAAATCTTTGCAAGTATAAATCAGATTTATCACTTTAGATTCATTAAGAACAAGTTCATAATGATGTTAGCTAATTGATTTCATTGTACATTTTAAAAAATGTAGAATTTAGTCTAATGTCAGCCTTTTGTGCAGGTGGCAAGAAGGATTTTGATAGAGTGGGATGGATCAGCTACACCCAAACTGTTCTCCATGCTGTAGCTATCTGAACGTGGTAATAGAACTCTGTTCTGGAGTTCACGCTGCAATTTGCTTTCATATGGGAGAATAACTCCAGGACTTAACCCCACTTTATCCCTGGTACTTTAATTTGAATTTATTTGAAGTCGTATGCTACATCAGTTATGAAACCATTTTCTAGGTAAGTTCCACCTTTCTTCCAGATGACATCAGAGTGACACCACAGTCAAAGTGATTTATACAGTTGTAACTTCCAAGATGGATCTACCATTATATGTAGAAAATTTAGATATTATGTGTCATACAAAATAAATCTGTCCTCTGTTTCCATGGCTTAAAATATTGAGAATTTAACAGACTTAAATACCTTCACTGGTGTCCAAGCCATAGGGAGATGGGGAATTCCTATGGACTTAAATATTATTATTTTATGTGGGATGACCTCGGATACCATGTTCAGAAGCGGTAGAGTAAACCTGTATGGGAGCATGGAGTTAAACAGAATCTTTGGCTTTTGGAAACTGGAAAAATACCTGGCATTTCTTCCTTCCTAAACTGATGAATGCAAATGAAAATATAGAATTACTTATCTTCCACAGCAGCTGGTTAATGCCTTTAATTTCTTAGGCAGTAATAGTACAAGGTTGACTGGGATAAGTTTTAGGTCTGACAAACATTAAAAAGGTATTTCAATTCTTAGGAGGATAGCTGGCAGTTTTAGTAGATACGCTATTTAGTTATGATAACAGTAAAACAAAATATATGGCTATTTTGATTCAAAATTGGACATGAATAGGCTGAGGTCTGATGAAGGAAGATGAGTCAAATTGCAAATCTGACTGATAGATATAACTGTGTTAGAGATCAAAATTAGCAACACAATTCCACAGCTATTAACATCCTGTTTTTATATCAGTGTTTCTAGGTGAATTTTTATTGGAGAAGTAAGATTTCTGAGTATAATGGGATGACTCTGACAAAAGATGGGGAAAATTAGATATGCTTTGTCTCACAAAAATGACAAGAGAAAATGAATCTTTCATTCCTCTAAAATGAGCACTTATTTGAAGAAAGATAGAAAGATACCCCTATGGGTTGCTCTTTCCCAGAGATGAAATCTTTATTAATCTTTATTAATTAGATGTTTGAATTCTTGCAGAGGTCACCAGTTCAGTGAACATAAATGTCTTTAGCAGAGGATGTGAAAGTGATGGTTTTAAGAATCCATGTATCACCTACACTGTAGATCCTATTCTGAGACTGAAAAAAAAATAGGGGTATATTGGGCAGAACATGTAAAGATACGTAGTCAGCTTATCTTCAGCAGCTTAAGAGCACATGAAAAACAGTCTTGTTAGATAAAGGACCCACCTTCCATAGAGGTCATATCAGCCAGCAGGCAAGTCTTTTAACAGCTCTGTGCTAATGTCTCTCCATCTGCAAAATGATTATATTAACATTTACCTACCTCATAATGGAAGCTGGAAGAGCTTAATTAACATGAAGTTATTTACAGCTCTTGGGTTGAAAGCTGTGCTAGAGGTCCAAAATATTTGTTAATATTATTATTTCTATATCCAGATGATTTGGCCACATGTTTGCAACACACCAGCATAGAAACCTACTGGATGCAATGCAGTATTAGACAGTTCACCAAATGAGAAGCTCAGCAGTGTAAATAATAGCTCTAATTGGCAGGGTGCTTTGGAAGATCCACCCATCTTAAGGCTTTATTGCAACTCTTTGGCCATGCAGAATACAAATCAGCTCTGATTTATGATTCTGTTAGCTCCAAAGCCACTAAGGAACAGAGAGCTAGAGTTTGGAACGGAGCTGAGAATTCATTCCAGCAGCATGCAGTCTCATTTGGGCAGATGTGACAACCTCCACCTTCGACTGGAAGCTCAGTGTGAGCCAGCAGAAAATACATTTTTAATATGCCGGGTAATAAGGCAAATGCTGTTATTTGGAACTACTAGCAAAGACACCTGCTGACTCTTGGCATTAAAGGCAATGGCACCTGCTAGATACATTGCAGGGGGAGAGGCGAAATCTGGTCCTTGTTGAAGTCAAGGGAAGTTTCGCCATTGACTTCAAACATGACAGAATTTCTCTTACAATAATTATTGATTTATATGTGTATATACAATGTTATGGGTAGTTTATGAAACTTCTATACACAGGCAGATGTCAATAATGTCAAATAATTGGGATGCTGACATACCAAAGGAATATAATTAGCACAATAAATATGTAGTAGGAAAAAAAACAGATTGATCACACCTTGCGTTAAAAATTGATTGATTATAGAATTTGATATCATCCCACACGAAAGTCACAAAACAGACCATTCAGTGGCATTGGTGGTTGGTGAAAAGCACTTTTCAAGGCTTAGATGGTTTGTAACTTTTAGTGTCAGGACACTGTCCAAGAATCTTAAGGGTAGAAAGAATTCTTGTACATTCACTTTATGCAGTAAATAAATTGCATGACTCCTCTTTAAATTTATGCAAAGCCATGAGTTTTGCTGGAGATAAAAAATAAGTTATCCAAAGCAAGCTTTGGGGAGAACCAGCTCTGTTTTTTGCTTGTGTACTTTGCCCAGTGTCTCTCTTCCCCTGTATTTTAGCATTATCAATCTTCTGTGTCTACATTCTTTTCTTGAAATTATATCAAAAAATCTGAAGCTTTTAATAACCTGCCAATAAAACCTCTGCAGCTGAGTCTGCTAAAACACCCGCTTATTCTCTAAAGGGAGCAAATTTGCATGCAGGTTTTTTTGACTATACTGAGAGAATGTTTCTGTTGAAGTAATTTTTCCAGTAAAATCCCAGAGTGCTTGTTCAAGAGGCTGGTCTGACAGATGAACTTTCACAAGCTGAAAAAATTTAGACTGGTTGTGTGCTTCCAGTGTATATATCACTACCTCAATACAAACGTGAGGCTTTTATTCAAAGCCTGGACACGAGCCTGACGCCTTGTTTCAAACCATGCACAGTCAGCCATTAACCTGCAGCAACAGGCAGCCAATCCGCTATGACATACTATGGACCACGGACAAGAAAACCAACGTGAAAGCACCACTGAGCTGAAAGCACTACTTAGACTCCTTGCAGAAGAGTGTCTGGTTGCTTTGGTGTGGTGTAACTTACACCTTGGCAAAATGTAATTTTCTGCCCTTGAAAATACAGGCCTGAAAGGTTCAGGTGGAAGAGCCATGCAACTCCCTTCCTGCAGAAGGGTCAGCAGCAAGGATTCCCCCTGCTGGTGCTTCAGGACCAAGTGAAAACTGTCAGTACCTTCTGTGCATGACTATGGCCTTTAGGTTCTCTCTTTCTTTCTGACTGAAGATGGAGAGATGCTGGAGAAACTACAGTACCTGCTCTACTTCTACTAAAATCCTGGCTTTAGAGAAACTCACAGTGACCGGGCATTACCATAGAACTTGCAAGGTACTTCCATTTTGGTGACTAAAGCAGAATGAAAGCTTGTCTTCACATGAGGAATGGAAACTGAATTGACTCTAAAAATTTCTTCCAGAATGACTGTTGTAGAGTGATCGCACCACCACAAGGAAGGCCCTAGACTAGATAATCTGTGTTCCTGTGATTCCTCAGGGAATGCAGCAGCTGCTGTCCTGTCACAGTGAACACATGGCAGATGAATTCATCAGTCCAGTTTCAGAGAGAAGGTTGTGGGTAATTTCATGGTGCTTACAAAAGCATAGTATGGTGTTTTGCAGTCCATGAAAAGGGACAGAAGAACCCTGAGGCTTCTGTTTTCTTCCCTTAATGTAATTGGTGGTGATGGACAGTCAGGTTTTAAAAGCTGACAGTGTTTTAATTGAAATTGTAACTATAATCAAGTGTCACTTTGTCACATGCACTACATTGTACAGGTAACACAGTTCCACCTGATCTTATCTGATGCAATCACATCACATGTCATAATTTCTTTTAAGTTTCAATAAGTACACTGTTTAATTTTTTCCTGCTTTATAGTATTTTCTTCCTAAATCTACCTCTAGATCCTGTAATACTCTTAACATATCTGCAAATCTACTACAGTAGCTACTTTATTTAAATAACAAGACTCCCCCTTTACTGAGGAATTAAGCAACCTTTGTTGGCAGCAGTCTGGTAGGGTGCTTAAACCTGGAAAGGTTGTGCAATCCCAGGCTAAACTATTGAAAGAATGTTTCAAAAAAATCAGAACTGAAAGTTTGCTCTGTTGCAAGCAAATAAACTTGCATTAGCTCTTCAAAGCAGACCTCATTGTTCAATGGCTCTGAGGCAGTCGTTGCTTTCTCAGCAGAAATGCTTGTGATTCAATTTTAACTAGCCCTCAGACTTTTTTCACTGCATAAAATGATATCAGCAGAAAACTCTGTGCTCTACATGACCAAGAAAGCATTCTACAATATTTTAAGTAAGTGTTTCTTACAGAACAAAACTATTAGTATTGCTTACACTGTATTGATACCCCACCTGGATTCCTGTGTCCAGCTCCGGAGCCCTCAGCACA
>Ga0181612_110260_pt1 | contig 24320 bp, 14 predicted proteins | sample HoacroProtozoa21_FD_119630 | JGI IMG/M metagenome (GOLD analysis project Ga0181612, IMG submission 119630) | Hoatzin crop microbial communities from Cojedes, Venezuel. Combined Assembly of Gp0051906, Gp0051904, Gp0051908
GGAGATATTCCAGACCCGCCTGGACGCGGTGCTGTGCAGCCTGCTCTGGGTGACCCTGCTTGGGCAGGGGGTTGGGCTGGGTGACCCACAGAGGTCCCTGCCAATCCCCACCATTCTGTGATATCTATGATATTTTCTCTATCAGCAGTACCACTGGGGCACCACCAGCTCTGCCCCCTCTGCTCACCGGGGACAGGCAGGACTGGCCACCGGCGCAGACCGTGACCCAGCGTTCACAAGCTAAGCCACCCAACACAAGGCGCTGCCACCCCACCACAGCTGGGCTACTGCAGCTCTCCTGGGCAGAACAACTATTTTTACACTCTGAATTCAGATCTTTTTTTCCCCATCACCAGTTAAAAAAAAAGTGAAAGCACACTGAGTAAAAGCAGTTTTACAGGTGCTCTACAGCAGCATCCCGACAGGCTGGGACGACAGGTTGCCCATACACACCCCGGCTGTTGTAGGCTCGCGTCGGATCGGCAACTGCCTGCACCCAGCTGCTGCGGACGCAGGGCAGGAGATGACCGGTCTTTATTTTCAGAGGGCACCGACTCAATTTCTGCACAGTCTCAGCGATGAGACTTTTCCCAACCCTGCTGAAGTTCAAGGAGCATCTCAAAGACATTCAGTGCCAACACTGCACTTGCACTCAGTGGTCCAGATGTTCAAATAAAGGAGAAGTCTCTGCACACACAGCACAGCCTGCGCGTAGAGACGAGAGACGGGAGCTGGCCCAGAAAGACCCTCACTCAACGAGGCCATCAAACCTTCAACCTCCCTTTCTGAAGGCAGTCAGATGCAGGGATTCTCTATTTCATAGTCACTTTCTGCACTGTGGAATTTATTCTGTTCCGATCTTTAGTTTGTGTACTACTGCTTAAGACATTCGAGCAAAAATCTGGAATTCTTTCGCTGGCAAAAGCGCCAGCGGGAAATCTGTGTGAGGAGGGAGGCAGCAGGGAGCGCGGCCCACGCGCAGCCTGCCCTGAGAGCGGCAGACACACCTCGCGCGGCAGGCAGGCAGCAGGTCTGCGCAGCTCTGAGGGCGCCGGGCAGACTCTGCTAGCGAATGTGCCGCACCCATCGCCTCTCACTCTAAGCAAGCTGCGAGAGTTAAATGTCTCACCCAAGGGCTGTGAGATAATCCCATTTACATTCAAAGGAACTGATCTGGACACTCCGAAGAGCAGGAAGAACTGGCAATTATTCTCTTTAATCATAATGTCAAGAACTGCTGTCCTGCATCTCCCTGTTTTGTGCAGAGGCAGAACACAGCAGCAGATCAGTCCTTTGATTTCCTATTCCACGATCAATTTTTTTCCCCCCAACCTCACTTTCCATTAAGAGCAGACAGCTGACGAATCGACCCACATGACAGCTCCCAAACCGAGCCTCCAGCAAAAGCCCAGAACCAAGAGTCCACGTAAGCATGCCAGCAGCTCACCCTCTGACATCTTCCAGTTGCTACCCGGGACCCCCAGGCCAGCTATGCCACCCCCCCGCAGCGTGAGTCCATCTGGCGAAGAAAGCCGTGCTCGTAACGCTCTTTACGCAGTATGTGTGTGAACCGGACCCTCTTTTCTCATCTCACATAATACCTGAGCTACAAGACGTGATGTTCTACCTGTTATCGCATTTTATTTACTCACTTGTTGCCAGTCCGTCCACCCCTCCTCGCGACCACTGTTCCAGCCTCTGCCTGCTTCCTCGTGCCCAGTTCGAGCCTGTCTCCTCCATGGCGTCAGACCAACCCAACGGAGAAATGCAGTTGTGTGCTCTTTAGTGGCACCAGCCGACACAACGAACAGAACAGCAGAAACAGTAATGTCCCCCCTTGCAAAGCTGTGGATATAGAAATATTATCACAAGTAGCACACTCCACCCCCTGCAACTGGCCTCGAGAACCTGCCTGGTGACACCAACCCCTCCATCCCGACTCCGCTCCACACCAACAGAGAGTCATACGCAAAGACCTGATTGTATTTGGTTTGGTAAAGTGCAAGACACTGCAGCAACAGAAGGCTTATCGGTGCAACTTTGTACAGGAGATGTATGTTAGCCAAGACCAACGTGCCTCAAAAGCACCTCTAAGACCTTTCAGGGATGCTGTGAGGCCACCAGAGGATGACAGCAGATGGGAAGCAGACCTCCACACCTCACTCTCCCATACCCACCTCTGTCCATCACTGGGAAACACACAGGACCCAAACCAGCCTCCTTCAGCCACAACTGAAACAGGAGCCAACAGCAGCTGCTAGTGTCTTAGACCATTCGCGTTGACATCTACCGTACATCCTTGCAGTGCGGTACGACACAGCAAAGCGTAAGGCAGACACGTCAGACTCGTCCAGTTCATTACAGGGATTGGTGTAACGAGGGCACAACGAATCGCCCGTTCTGCTGAAAAGGAACCAATCTACCCTCTTTCCCCCACAGTCCACCCCACAGCAGACCCGTGCGAGTTCAGAGATGGCGTTGCTTCGCGAGAGGTCCAGGAAGCCCTTGGATGCAATTCTTCTCAGAGCACCTGCTCCGTGCTCGACGAGGAAATGTCCAACAACCTCCAGGCAGCGTAGGGGTTGAGCTCATCCTGGTCTCTGCAGAGCGCCCACACGTACAGCATCCGCAGAACCTTGTCCTGGAAGGAAAATCCCGTCGTTAGAGCGTGCGTCATGGGCCTCCTAGCTCGGCTGATGGGGACATGTTCCACACTTGCTCCAGAGACAGTTCCGTGATTTTGCTCTCTGGTTCTAAGCCCGAAGGTCCCCAATAAGGATAGCTCCAGAAACATCTACTAGATTGTGGTTAGAAACTTGTCACAGTCAGGAACAGATAAACTTCGGATTTCCAAAACCAGAATTAGGGTTTCCAAATATCTCTGGCTGACATACATTAACTGGCACCACTGCCAAGTTAGACAGTATTTGACCTTATTTTTAAATACAAGTTTCTGGCTTCAGGTTGGTTCAGCCACCAGACTGCACTGCTCTCTGTAACCCGCAATCGACTTCAGGCTCTTTCCTGCGGCTGTAGCTCTGCCTCTCCCACATCAGCCTGCGAGCTGCACCCCCTCCCCACAGCCACACCACTGGCTCTCGCGCTTCCACTTGAGCAGCTCAGATTAACCAGAAATTATCATCACCAGGTCTGAGGAGAGACAGAGAGTAAAAAACCCAACATTCATCAATGTTAATCGGATCACACAAAGGCCAGCCACAGATCTACGCTAATTCTGCAACCAAATCTCTGCTGTGCAAACAGTGCTTTCACCGTACAGGGTTACAGATTGAAAAAAAAAACAATCAGCTTTTCCATCCCCGATGCACGTAATGAGAACACCAGCAGTTCTGTTCCTAGTAAGTGAATAAGGATGAAAGCCGTATGTCAGCACATCCTGAGGCCATCACTCATGGTCTTATGGAAGCCACTCCCTGCAGAGTCCCTGCAGCCACCCGGGACAGAGTCTCTGCCTCTCCCAGGAGAGAGGTGACACTGCCCGTCGGAGACTGGGCTGCCAGGAGCCCCAGTCTGGCACGGTGTCACAGACCCATTCTGTAAATCAAAGGTTATTTTGATTTTATCATTTAACCATTAACCATGGAGAATATTTCCCTCGGATAAGGAAGCATCACTGAGGGATCAGACTGCGCATTGGCTCAGCTCCCAGGTGTGTACTTCACTCCTACCTTTCTGATCAAATGTGCGAACCTTTATAGGTTATCGTTTAGGTACACAGATGTGAGGGGGGAGACCTTCTGTACCAGACCAGTCATTAGAAAACGCATGCTTTAGAAATATCACGTCATAAAGCCTTTTTTTATTTTCTTACTCAGTGTTCCAGAAGATTAACTTGCTTCAGCTCTACTCAGAAATGTTAAAAGCGACTGCAAACTGGAGTCATGCAGATGTGCGGGATATGTCAGAAGAGCAGAGGGGACAAGAGAAGAAACACAACCCAACCTCTGCCTGCTCGAGACGGGCTGCACACTGTTGCACTGGCCACAGCAACGCTAACAGATCTTTCCTGAGTACGAACACTAAGTATGAGCTCAGGATGAGGTGGTAACGTAACTCATTTAACGTTGCCAGTGGAACCTTAATTTTTACGATTTTTGTGATTTGGGATTTTCAAAGCCCATTTCGCAAGACTGTGTACAAAAGGCAACTTAATCACACACTTCAGCATCCAAGCTCTGCTACATCTGGAAAAGTTTATGTTCTTGAACACTGGGTTTCTGAAGGGATGAACAGCAGATAAGCTTAGAGTTGCTGATGATCTCACAGCATGCAGCACTGAACAAGCAGCACAGCTTTCTTCCTGGAAAGGAGACATGATGAAACATAAAAAATACGTGCTTCCTACGTGGAGAGATTTCTGGGTTTCTGATCTGGTGCTTTTATTAATAGGGTGCATCTTAATCCTCCACGTACGGTGCATGCTGCTGCATATATTCACAGAAAGTGGGACAGCAGACGCGTGGACTCCCAAAGGCAGATTTCGCTCACGGCCACGCATGCAAGGCAAAAATTTGTCCTTTAATCGCAGTCTGCTATGACAAACAGCACCCTGCCTCACAGCCCTGCAGGACCCAATTTTAAAAAGATTCCCTTGACTTCACGGCGTGGCTCGATGGGTTGTCTGAGGCCTCATTTTCCCAGTCCAATTTTGTGGTGCTCCATGGGGATGTCCTGTGTTAACCACCACAAGACCCGTCCCAGCCCCGACCCATCCCCTGGGTCTCCCCTCGTCTCACTGGGGGTGAGCCCGCAGCACAGCCGTGGGAACTCCAACAACTGCACCCAGGTAAAACACCGCAGCAATTACAAGCGTCTGATTTCTGTTTAGAGAGTTTACAGTTTGAGGCTCCTTTTCCCTCAAACGTCATTTGTTCAATACTCCGCAGGAGCAGCTCAGCACTTAACACCAAATCATAGTTACCAGCCAGCCTGCATCTGACATTTGATTAAAGCTGAAGTTTTGTTTCCAATGGAGAATTTTAATGCATCTCCTTGATTTATTGCTGCTCCAGAGAAATCAGACAGCAAACGGACTTTGATATCCTGTTCAATAATTATCACATCAATATCTATCTTCTATGAATGCAGTAATTTAATGCAAGAAATCACTATATCAGCTGTTCCTCCCCTGCAGTCCATGTGACAGGTTGTAAATCAGTCCAGATGGGCCCCATCATTAAAATTAGTCCCTTTTTTTGTAAACTTGCAGCCTGGACTAGAGAACGGTTGCAAAAAGCCGATATTTATTAAATGCAAGTATTAATTTTAATGGAAGTCTGCTGGAAGCTGCCAGCTCTAGGCATCTCACAATGTCTCCTATTATATATCATTAAGCTACTTAAACATTGCGCAGACACAACGCAAGCCCGAGCTGTCTGGATAGCGAGCCACTGGAGAACAAAAGTGTTCCAGAAAACGCGCGGGCTCCTCGAGCCTGCCGTGTCATTAACTCTGGTAACAAGCACATTCTGTGGTTAGGTCTGACAGGCTCTGTCTAGCACCACTCACACAGAACGTGCCGGCTGGACTCACGGTGTTAAAAGCTAAACCACAGCGAAGTACAATTTACTGAGATGCCAGAGGTTTGCCACACAAATCACCCCGTGCCAGAGGTTCCCATTAGAAGCCTGCACCCTGGGCAGGATTTCACACAACTGGATACAGGAGAATCTGGAAACTGGAACGGCTTGCGGCGCCGTAAGGTATTTTGTACCAGCGTAGGGAGGCAGCAGCCAAAACCGTGAACTTCTGCTACCAGTTGTTTACAGTGTTTTTCCCAATCTCCTGCAAATGACTTCAATAACTCCAGCTCACGCCCTGTTTACCAAACACCTTTGTGCTCTGTTCTTACAGTGCCCTTTATGCAAGGAAAAAGGAGAAAAAAGAACAGGATCAGGCAGAAGCTGCACGACGGAGCTTTAATCGACTGCAGGACAGTTCAATTCTGTCCCAGCGGGTGCCACAGGAGCAGAACTCAGAGGCGATAACCGCGGGCAGGGAGCGTGCTGGCCAGGCACAGCAGTAGCTGGGAGGGAAAGCACTGCTGGCCATCACAGCTGCTCTCCTCACTGTGAATTTAAAACATCCCCCTCTGCCCCTTCTGGATGTCTACAGACTCTCCTCATATATGATAATTCTCTATTAATGGGTTGTAACACTTCAAGAGCCTGACAGGAATAAACAGCCCGCACTAAGCTGAACCAAAGACCTTACCCCCAAGCTGCAGTATCATTCATACTGGTCCCTGCAGGATGCACGGACACCCACTGCTCTGGGGTGCTCTGGGGTGCACCTCCAGATGAATCCCTGACAGCTGAGCTGCCCAGCAGGGGACCCAAGGAAAACGCGCGCAGCCGACCAGCATCGCTTACCGGATCACCTTCCACCACTTCCCCTTTCTGGTTCTTAATTACCATCACGACCTGAGCCTGGAAAGTGATGATTAACACTGGTCCCTGCTCCATCATCTTCCCCATAGCCAGCTGCAATGAAAGAAAAATTCATCAGAAAGCAATTTCTGCAGAATCATGTAAAAGCATCAAGTATTTACCACAAATGCCATGGCTTGACACGGCTAACAATACCATCTTCTCCCCGAGCTGAACCTAGTTGTTTTAATCAAGTTCTACCTGCTTTTTAGTACAGATGCTGTAGACCTTGTTGCAAAGCATTTTCCCAAAAGCTTTCCCCATACTTAAAAGCTTTCCCAAAATTGTTCTGAATATTTTCATAGTTTTACTAAGTCTAAAAATCTGGGAAACATGAACAAGCTCTGTTCCATTATTTCCAAATCAGAAACCAAAAATAAAAGAAACATTGCTCTTAGAAAAATGACATTTTCTGAAGAAAATACATCAGCTGAAGTTTTTTCCTCTTGCTTTTAAATGTCAGTCTTCAACATGAAGTTGTACTGAACTAGACAAAAAGAACTAACAGAAAGACTCCAAGGTGAGAACCTTTTGTTTGATAGGATTTTTTTTCTCTATTCTAAAGTCACTCCATTAAATATTTAAAGACCTTATTAACTGAAATGCAAAGTGGAATGAAGAATTAAATTTTGCTTCCCAAAGCTGTGCTCTTAAAAAAACATCACCCTCTGTCTGTCTCTTTTGTGGGAATGCAATACGCTACAGAACATCTCGCCCTTCGGGAACTCGGGAGTTACTGGCTATGTTACCCAGAACGGTCACGGCACTCCCTCAGACTGAAGGTAGCATGATGATACTCTTCTGTGCATGAGAGCTACTGTTTCAAAAACATTGCATTTTATCACATAATAAAGAACATGTCTCCAGGGACAGTTACAAGTCTGTGCTGCAGTTGACAAAGGCATATATATTTGTGCCTTTTACTCTCCCCTGAGGAAGACTCAGCACTACTGCAATGCTCCTTTGCTTCATCTGCAGGAATGGGCTGCCCAGCTCTGCCGTAGCTCACACCAGCCCAGCCCACACTGCGTTTCTGGGACCGGCCGGACTCGTTCGGCAACGCGCAATGCCTTCCACCCAAGCATCCACCACCAGATCTCACAGCTCCTTGTCAGACCAGTTTCCACCACAGACATTTTATATGACACCACTTGGCACTGATAATTTGACAACATAAATTTACATGTGGGTTTGAAGGAGGAGGAGGGGCTGTATCTCTTACAGGCACTAAGACTTCCATACTGGTATTGCTTTATTTTTTAGTACCATGAGCCCAAAAAACCTCTATAACCAAGAGAGTATTTGTATCACTCCTCCCACACTAAGTTCAGAAACCCCATTTCACAAGTCACATACTTCAAACTACATTTAGGCAGCCAAATAAATAGTCCTAAGAAATATCAAGGATTCAAAATTCCATTAAATTTAAAGGCAGTAGTTGTCTAGTGAAGTGGAGAGTGGTCCAGCAAGTACCTGGAACATGACTTCAGATGCTTATGTTTGAAAGACTTCATTTTCATTTTAATGCTGCCATCTTTGCAGCACGTGAATTCCCTTAGATCTTCTAAATGTTTTTTTTTCTAAACTCACTGAACTGTTTTTCTGGATGATATCACTCAACATAGTCCCATAAATCTCTTCTAGGGAACTGCATTTAAAAATTTAAACACACAACATCCTTTATCCCCCTTTCTCACAGTACAGACAGCATAACAAGAACTGCACTCATTTATGTTCCATATCAACCATTTTTCAGCTAAGATGTAATTTTCTTGAGAAACTTCATGTGAAAATACAGGCATCTGAACCAAGTTAATAACAAAATGTCTTTCCAGCCACCACTCAGAGTCTGTGCACAGCTCTTTACTGATTAGCACCTACAGAGGAAAAAAGTTACTTAGAATACAATGAAATCAAGACTCCTAGCCACTAACAATACAGAAAAATCTTTGATTTAAACAAGACACTTAGAAAAAAGCAATCATGTTTATTACTTCCATAGCTTTAATTTTGTTACAACACATTACTTATTGCTGAAGGTAATCCAGAGAATTGCAGATGCCACAGAAATTTTCCTGCTCATTTGGCACATGCTTGCAGTTAGCATCCAGAGTTACCAAAGAGGTAGGAATGGCCTCCTCTGAACCCAGATGGGTGAGAGAACACGAGAAGGCTATCAGACACCAAGGCAAAACGCTCCTAGCAAGAGGACCAGACATTAGCCTTTTGTGTTAGGAGATGCCCTGTAGATGATCTTCTGGCTCCCTGGGAAGATACATGGTCACTAACAGAGTCAGTTCCCACTGTTCTTTTGGAGGGCTACACAGATCGAACTAAGTCTCTGGCTGCAGGGCATTTCCTCACATGTTTCTGGAGCTCTCCTGCACCCACTCCAGGTTTTTAATGATGCGGAACAAAAAGTAAGACTCCTGCACAGAGCTGCAGATGGAGAAAAATCACCATCAGCAGTCCTCCCTCCAGCAAACCACCAACAGCATCAGATTTTGTTCTCTCTTTTCCATAATTGCTGCTGAATTCTTCCTGACTTCTTGTCTTGCAGGGATGTGACTGCAAGTAAGCAACATCTGGCCAGCCAATACACCCAACAACATCTGGAACACCCCAGCTTCTGAACATCATCGCCATGCTCCATTCCCATCTCTACCTGAAGGCTTCCAATGCTTCATTTCCTTACCTTGGACCAGATCACCACCGGGTTTACACCCCTATCAGGTAGCTCTGTGCTCTCTGCTCCTACAGGAGTGACCCTGCAGCTGCCTTTATGGTAATTGTCTGAATGGATCCAGCTCAATAATTTCACTGAGAATAATACTGCACAGCTGCAGTATATTGGACAAGCATGCATGGTTCCAACAGAAACATGCCGTGAATGTTGCTGCCTTTGGGTTAGCACCTTTGACGACAAAGGCAAAACACTGATCTGACCTCAGACTACTTCCACACGTGTTTTAAAGCGCTAGTGTACAGCTGCCCTGTTCCCCTCCTCCCCTTGCACATCTCCTTCGCGGCAGAGCTGGTTATGGGACACGGAAGGTCTGACGAAAGGTGGTCATTTCTTTGAGATACCTTTGCCATTGGAGGAATGAAAAATCTGACAGAAAACTTGGGGGCCAGTGACGGATGACACTAAAGACTTAATTAAATGACAGTACTACCGTAGACTTACTGCTAAGTAGAACACCACCACCTCTGGCTCCCCAGTAAAGGGGAACGCAGGAGCATTACGACTGTGCAGACATTTGGCCAGAGTCCCCAGCTGCCAACACTGCTCCTAAGGACGCAACGGCTCCACTCACAGCCGTTACCTCCCCACTCATCGAGAGCCACCCAGAACAGCAGTTAAGTCTCTCTAACAGCCATTCCTGCACCAACTCTGAGTCACAGAAGTACTGCGCAGTATCATCCAGCGTGAGCACAACACAGCCCTTCATGAAAGCGCTAGGTCAGTGCTACCTGCCTTCACTATCAGCCCTTCTCAATCTATATGCTGGCGATTAAGATCAAGGTGCCCTGACAGAGAGGAGACAAACCCCAACTCTCTAACTTAGGCATGATCGCACAGCAGCGAATCTGTCCCACGAGCTCTCCCTTCCAGCAGCGGTGGTCTGTTCCTCCGTTAGCAGAAATGGCAAATACCAGCGTAGCATGAGGCAAAAAACCAGCAGTGAGAGCAAAGAAGCAAACCACCCTTCAGGTCATGAGTTTCTAATTCATCCCCCAAGGTGAAATCTAGAAAAGGACACTCACATCAATGTTGTCAATGTCAAGAATCCTGGAGTGGAACTGGAGACCCATGGCTTTGGCTTGCTGGATTGGATGAGCGAGCTGACTGTAAGTCTAAATGAAGCAACAAACTTGTGTTACACGTTTGAATTTGTTCTGTCACAAAGGGATTTTCTGCTTAGAGAGAACCATCAAAAAAACAAGAATAAAAGTCAGATTTTTGCAAATATGTTGAACACTTATGTCGTGCCAGGTATCAAACAGCCACATCAAATGCTCCAGGCTTCACACAACTGCACTCTCACTAAAAATCCCACTGCCCCTGGACAGAACAGAAGATCCATCATTCACAGCAGAGTAGGTACACTGAGTGCAGCTGATAGCCAAGGCACTTGCAATTCTGATCTGACAGCAGACAAGAAGAATCAGTCTGGGAACCAAGCTATTTTCCTCATACCCAGCCAGACCCTGGAGGCAGACCAGCATTTCCTGGCTCCTTTTAGGCACATGCACATATGCTTCACTATTTATGCATCGAGAACTGCTGATGGGGATAGTGAATTTCTACTTGCTTCCAGCATTATCACCATATTCTTGGCAGGTATCAAACAAACAGGAGGCAGTCCCTACCCACCTCCCCACCATGGATCTTCTAACCTTTACTGCAAGCATTTAAATGCAGAAGTATACTGGCAAAGTCACCAGAGTGAAGGTTGGAGTTACAGATCAGGGATCAGGGAGGACAGCAGGCAGAGAGAGCTCTACGAGCCACAAACGACACCGAAGTCAGTGGGCTGCCAACCACCTGCAGCTCAGTTGGTATACCTGCCACTCAAATAAGTTTTTGCCTTACTGGTTTGTATTCCAACACTTTAGTGACCAGTATCACAGACTTAACACTTGTGGTATGATTCTGATAAAGAGCCTGTGTTTTCTGGATTCTCATTAATATGACTCCCATTTCCTCCCCTGGCTTATTTTACAGGGAATTCTTGGCTTATGAGCTTAATTAATAACTACAACAAGCTTAGAAGGGTTTGTTTTTTGTTTCATAAACTGCAGTGAATCTGCTATTTCCCTCTAGAGATGTGAGGAATTCCACAGTGTCATGTCAAAGGCTGCTAGAACCAAGCAAGAACTTCCTTGATTTTCAGACTGCTTTAAATCTCACTCTTGCATACTGCGATATCGTTACGATGTTAATCACCAAAAATTAAACACAAAATTGGCTCTTCCAGTGTGTGCGTTTCCAGCCCTCTGGTGGCAGTGAGCAGTAAGGACAACATTCGCTTTAAGTAATTAAATTCTTTACAAACAGAACTATGGCTCTGCGTTGCCTACAACACTACTGTTTTGGAGCAGAGTGAAGACCAGAACAAACGTCCATCTACGCTGTCACAAAAGGATCAGCTTTCATGAAGTTGTGGACAACAATACAACCACTGCATCATAATCAATTCACAGTCACTGTTTCAAGAATGGACTCAATACGAAAAATCTGTCTAAAGCTCAAAACGGTTTTTGTGCAACAAAACAAAATTCAGTTTTCTGCAGTGAGATTATCCAGGCTGCAGATCATCTGTGCTGCTATTTCAGACAAACCTCAGCCTGCCAGGATTATCTGCTGGGATATTGCAGTGGAGCTGTGTTTATGCAGTAGCTCCAGGGACAACCGGACTCTCTTAAGCAGCAAAGCATCACCTTTCTGCCTCAGCTCAGATGTCTCTGCACCTTCTCACACCATATCTGGGATGCAGGCTCTACTAAGGCCCGTCAAACCAAGCAGGGCAGTGCAGAACTGGAGCTAGTTAGACTAGTTTGAGCTTCGCTCTGGACTGGATTTTCTCTCTGTCTCTAAAGCAGCTCTTCTCTCATGCCCAGACTATTCCAGAAGTCCAGCACGTACACTTCACTGCACCAGTGTTTTATAGTATGAACATGTTACATGGGGAAGCAGCTGGGAAAAGCAGGTAAGCAACATCATAGATACAACAGCTGGACTGCTTGCCATCAAAGAAAGCACAATACACCTACACACACAGGGGAGAACCATAACCTTTTCAGACATTTTTAGCAGCTCTACTTACCACTTCGTAGCACCAATCTTTGAGGATATCAAGCTCTCCAGACATCATAGCCTAAGAGAGGAAAATCAAATAAAATCTGAACATTTTAAAACACCTCCTATATCAGAGAGTTGAAATTATCAGCACTTTCAGCAGCAAAGTACTTTAAATCCTACATCTTGTCAAACCCTGAAGAAGGACAGAAGCTTCAAAGAGGAACAGCAGTAAGAACTTCTCTAAGCACACATGTACTAAGTCAGACGTACGTAAACCTTTTGATAATTGAGACAAAAGCTGTCTTCAACCTTCCTGTCCAAGCAGGCAGCAGAAAGCACACTCCCCCAAAATCCTGGGCGGTGGGATCTAACAGCAGCAGGAGTACAAACCAGAAGCAGAACTACAGTTCTCAAGACTGCAAAAAATTCAGGGCACAGAATGAACAGAAGAATAATGCTGCAACTCATGAACAGGTTTATCCTTAAAGCACTGTGTAATAAACACCTGGAATTCATAACAAGATGGATGTTGGGAATTTAGCGGATTTCAAAATAAAGTTAGTTATAGGTGGCAATGTGTTTTTCAATACAATGCCTATAAATCTTCATATTTGATGGCGTCTGTAAGCTGGCTGCCTGCAGTCTGAAAAACCTCTCCTTTGAAAAATTTATTCTCCGAGACTCAAGAGCTCATTTTTTGCAGCTTGCTTTAGTGACACAGCACTGTTAGGAAAAGCAGATTCACTATGACAGGTCTGCCTTCTTTCACTGTCTGCCTTCTTTCACTGTCAGCATCACAGTTCCAGTCACAGATCCCATACACACGTCAGTCACAGTGACAGCACCGACCTAGGCATCCGTTTGGGTGTTTGCAGCTGTAAGCATCGATTTTTTATTCATCCTATAATGTTACCTCATGACTAGGAGTATCATAAATATTTCTACATGTGTATTAGCATGTATCAATTTGAGATGGGATCATTCACTGCACTGTGTTTTAGGATGAGAAAACAACACTTTGCTCTCTCTTAACATCTGTTTGCCTCTTCAAGCCTCAGTTTTTGCAGTCTCATACAAATCTCTCCAAACAATTTCTGCTGTACATCTCCACATCCCCTACTCTAACAGTATGTCAGAAAAGACAGAGTGACAGTGAGGGGAACTATATTCATTTATGCTTGAAGTCACATCCTTCATCAGTGCTATCCTCCGAGTGGTTTTCTACTTTAGTCGTTAAAAACATTAAGCTCCACATACTTCCTTGACTAGCGCCAGAAGTATTTTCACTGAACCATTTGTCATGACCTGGTCTTCTTGCCAAGCAGTCACAGATCGTTCAGAACCCAGCACTACAAATACACCAAATTCTTTCTCTTATCAATATTTGATATCACCATTTGCCCAGTACTGTTCATCCACCTGCTTCAGTTTGATCCCTCTGATGTCTGTATCATTTCTCACAGGAGAAGCTGGTGAGTTGTTTTCGAGACCAGAAAAGAATTTGTCGGTCTACTAAATTACAAAATATGGGTTTTAAACTAAATTGTTATGTGGGATCCAACTTCCTTTTTCCAAGGTTATCTTGTGTTCTGTGCAAAGCTGGATGCTTGAGAAGCAAATACTGTCCCAGATTTTAATTTTAGCATCAGAAAACTGAAGAAAAAAAAAATCTTCCCTGTTATAGTAAAAGAAAAAAAAAATAAAACAAATGCATCATAGTCTACCCCCACCTTACCTCCAAGACATTGGGGATTATATCATACTCGCACTGCTTTAAAAAACGATCTTTGTCAAAGGATGGATCCACTTTGAGTATCTCTGTCAAAACTTCAGACATTTCCGTCCTCGAGAACAATCCACCTAATAAAACAACTCAGTGAGAATGGCAGCACGAGAACTGTTGCCAGAAAACAAGAGAAATAACTTTGGTTATATACCAGCGAGAAGGAACAGTCACCTGGGAGTGACTGCAGAGTTTATGTTACGCTTGAGATTTATCCCATACAGGCACTTGCCATCACACCGCACTTCTGATCCAGCAGCAGGTTGCTACGCTGCATGATACTGGATAATGATCCATGCAAAATATTATAAAGCTCCAGAATCTGTCCCGAAGGTTAGTAACACACAGAGAACAACAGCACGAACAGTCCCCAGGAACAGAGCTAAAAGGCTAGAGGTGCACTTTCACAGCAGTGATGAAACGTTACCTATTAAGTCAGTGACTTTGTCTGTGACAGCTCTGGAAGCTCGGATGAATGCATTATCACTTTCATCATACTTCATTTTCATTTCAAAGAACCCTGAAAGGAGAGGAGACATGAGCAGCGGTGTCCTTCCACTGCATTCCTGAATTAGGAAACAACATGCAATGGGGTGCAGATCAAATGTGCTAGTTCTTTTCTAAATCTCTTTGTTGATTAACAAGTTTCAAATCCAACAGTTAATTTTCTCCTCATCTTCCTGCAATGTTCTTAATTGTCAGTAACTGTCACTAGGAGAACGATCATTTCTCTGACGATAAAAAGCTGCCAGAAACTCTGGACCTTCTACGCAGATGTTCAGACAGACAACCTGCTTACAGTAGTAACAGTCTCCTCGCACTCCTTGATTCAGTCTGCTACAAGGAGTAGCAGGATGGGAAACCAACACCAGAAAGTTTAACTGGGCGGGGGGTGGGAAAGGAAATCAAGAATAGACGTTAAACCTTGCCAATTTTTAATAAAACAGCAACACATCAGTAAGGATGCGGTATTTAAGCAGCTCTATGCACTTCTCAACCTTGATAAGAGAGGAAGCCAAGCATGTCACAAAACTACGGAAGTCATTGATGGGGAAGGAGACCTCCAGTAAAAGCAAAATCTCAAAGGCAGAAAGAAGGGCAGGGGGTGAAGCAAAAAAAAAAGGAAAAAAAAAAAAAAGGCAATTTGATTCAAGCAAGCAGGCACTGTTGCAACGAACTAAGGGCTCAGCCAACCCATCATCTGTCTCTGGACACCATCAGATGGACCAGCACTGCAGAAAGTAGTTGCAGGATAATGGGCCCTGCTGGGAAGCTTCTTCCCACCACCTCAATTACCAACTGGAATCCTGCCCTGAAGCTTACGCTCCTTCCGAACGACACACGGTGTTCTTGGGACAGGTGGTACATGAAGGGAGAGCACACACTGCGGGGCCTGGCGCGGCCGCAGCTGCAGCGCTGCCTGAATCGCAAAACCAGAGTCCGGGAAAGGTGCGTAAAATCTACAGAGCGCGCAGAGCTCGAACAGATGGCACAGGACTGGAGGATGCAACATGTGGGGAGTTTTAGGAGCGATGAGCATCTCTCCTTGGAAAGGCTAATCAAATGGGATGTAAAAACCCGCTCTTGGATACCTCCCAAGGAGCTCTGCTTTAAAGGAAGTTGGGAAGAAACACAACCCAAAGTTAATTGTATGTTGCACTTTCATGCAATCTTTTTGTTCCCTAACAAGTCATTTACCCTGCAGTACACTGGCAGCGATTCTTTTGATTTGTTGAAGGATTCTGGTCTCAGGCTCCTTTATGCCTTTCAGAAACATCAAGCGTCTAGATAACTATCAAAAGTTATTGCCCACTGCGGTACAGATATTCAGTATTTTTAGGTTTTGCAATAAAAACAGAACGGAGGCAAAGTCCCACACATTCCCGAGTTCTAAGCTGACGACAACAGAAACCAGCTCACTGAAGACAAGATTTTTTCCTCATTATAAGCTCAAGGTCAGGAAATTCTCTGCCTGCCCTCTCCCTGGCGACATGCACGCATGCCCTCACCTCTTCCCCGTGCCAGAGTGCATCTGACTAGAAAAAAGAAATCTACAAAAAAGAAGAGAGTTCAGTTCTCTTTAAGCAATAGCAAAAGCAGGTTTTGGTACCTACAGGGAGCAGGGACTGATCAAAAATAATGTCTGACTGGGGGAAGGGTCCGAACACAGATGGAGCAGCTTGGAAAAGCTGCGGTGTTGTCAGCTACACCCACCTCCCATTCACACCACCTCACCACAACAGCTACAACAAAAAAAAGGGCTATGATTTGCATTATGTTGAGACTAGTTGCACAGATGGCATTAGATCCAACACAGCAAGAATCAGAACAGGGAAAAATAATGTGCTACTCCTTTGTCTTTGAACACTTACTATTGAAGACCACATTGTTGTCCTTGAAATCTTTCCACTGCTGATACCATTTTGAGTCTTTATGCAGCACCACACCCATGGCCTCCCTAGAAAGCGCAGAAGACACAGGTACTTGTGAATAAGGAACTTACAACCGAGTGAGAACAAGCAGGAGAAACATCCTGACCAACGTCACTGCAGCATGCAGCATCACAGAGGCTGATACACCACACAAACGATACACGACTTAGCGGAGCAAGGCAGCAGAGACAACAAAGTTGCTCAGACCTAGTCCTGCCAAATGTAATTCAGCATCAAGATGTTGGAACTGAGAAAACACAACACATGCACAAGTCAAAACTTCATGCCAGAACATTATGTACCCACTCTATAATTTTAAGTGCCCAGTTTCACTATCGGAAGATTTGGTATCATCAACTCCTGCTGGAAATTTGCCCTCAGAGCTCTGCCAGGTCACGCCTCACCCCACAGCCTCACTGCAGCACTTGGATTTTAACAACCCTGGACCCATAGCTCAATTTTGAAGTTTTTATCAAATTATACACAGAAATATTCACCCTAAATTACATCCGATACGTACTCATTAGCTTCAAATATTCGTTCCTCCTTAATTCTCTCGCCTGAGAACTCTGTTCTTTTTCGCAGTCGCTCCGGACGTTTGTAAGGACCAGTCTTCCCTAAAACACTTTCATCTATTTCCTTCTTAACGGTTTCTACTCCCTGAAAGGAAAATATCCCTATTAGATTGATTTACCTTTCCCCCCCCTTTCCCAGAAACTGAAAATCACTTCCGTTGAAGAAGAAAAAAGAAAAGAAAAAAGACAATAAGAGACCACAGGTTATTCTCTTCTCCCTTACTCAGCAAATGCTTCTTTGCTGATGTCTATTGACAAACACACCGGTTCCAAGGCCTTCTGCTTAACAAGTTACCAGTCTAGGACAGCAAATGGATGGCTGTATTGAATCAACCTGAAGAAAAAAACCCAATATAGTAGAAGCTATGGACACAGTCAAACCTTACAGCTGATAAGGGGTAACCTCCACAGAGTTTAAATCGGAATAAATGAAGTCAGAGGAAGGCAGGCATATCAGCCCCCAGCAGCAGCCAGCAGCTGCTGATGGAATGACAAGCCCCAGGCTAAAGGAAGAATGATTCCTAGTATCCAAAAGTAGGGGAAAAGAAAGACTTCCGGACACCAACAACTAACTTCAAAGCCACCCGAAATGTCAATAAAATCCAGGTTCTAGGCCCAAGCTTAAACACACAGAAGTACTGCTTTCCCCTAAACAAAAAGGAGCCCCATTTTTATAGAATTCCACACACTTTCTAGCTGAGAAAATAGCTTTGAAGCAAACTGGGTTTTGCCAGAGAAGAGATGTGAGGAAAAAAAAAAATCACAGTAGCGCAGCTTATAATGGAGGAGAGACATGAGATATTCTCCCTCTTGGGTGAGGCTACATCAAGAAAAAGGACTTGATAAACCCAGGCTGGTACTCACCTGATCAGCGAGCAGCTACAGCCTTAGTTCAGATTCTGCCAAGAGGAAGCTGCCTCCTACCACAAGCATTGCTGGGAAATTTTGTCACACACTTCAGTAGGGATTGGGACTAACGCGCATTTTTACTTTCTCTCCCTCGTCTTGGCTGCTCTACTTTTACTGAACTGTTGAGCAGCACTTTCTCTAATGACTGTACCTACAAAAGATCTTTTGCGTAGTAAGTACACTTTCCTATTACAACTAGACACATGCAGGCAGAAAAGGATTTTACATACACTCTTTATACAGCTTTTTCCCAATGCATTTTTACTGAGGACATGTAAGTTACGTAGCCCAAAGCAGCACGTGGCTTTATGGGGGTGTTATTTTTCAACTTTATTCCATGTAGGAATTGTCTGGAGAACACACAAAGTGTCTGATGCAGCTCTGCCAGCATAAGACATCCTCCCATACTGACCGTCAGTGCGACTCCTTCCTCAAGGCAGTTACAACCGTGCTCAGACCTAGCTGGAACAGATGCCAGAGATCTGACATGAAGCAGAAATCGGAGTTTAAGTGACTCTAAGCATCAAGGATAAACAAAAAAAAACACCTCCAAAGCTCAGTGTGTTCCTACTGACTATAAAGTCATCTGAGGGACCTGGCAGCGAAGAGAACAAGACACGAGCCCCTGTGGATACCATCTAGCTCTGGCTTATACAAATAAAATATCTCCTAAACACTGAAGCAACAGGGATCTCAAAATGAGACGACTACTACAGTTTCTAAGACAGCATATTTGGTCTTCTGAAGCAGTAGACTGAATATTCTAAATTCTACACACGCACTAGAAAGTATAGCAAAGCTACAAGAACTGTTCACAGCCTATAAAAGTTCTGTGAATCAGTTAAATGTGACAATGAATCAAAAGGTTTATCTGTTTACAGAGAAAACAAATCTTTAAGCCTCAAAATATTTACTTTAAGGTTCCATAAAATCATTCCCTCTTTATAAGGTCTGGCCTAGCTGCCTGCTTCGTAGAAGAAACAAACCGTTCTTAGATTAGGAGACTGCTGAAGCAAGATAACAAGTTTCATCACAGAAAAAGAAAAAAAATGGTGTATAATGTGATGTACAGCTACGGCTAGAAGTGACCTTTAGCAGAATATGTCTAATTAGAAGCACAGAAAGAGGGAACCGACACGACTGACACGATGGACACTCCGCCTGGCCTGGTACCTCCTCTCACCAGGGCTAAAGCCAAAGCTTCGGAGGAGCCAGGAGAAACCTGTCGAGGGGAACACTTTAGCCTAATTGCCAGTTGACTGGGTGACATCAAAACCTAAGAGGGCTTCTACATTTTCTAGAAAAGGAGAGCTTTAGCAAGCCAGTTTCTCAGTCAGTAGTTCCCAAGAGTACCACCAGTACCTGCCTACCAAAGAGGAACATCTTTACTACCCTGCTCACAAGCACAGCAACCAATTTTTCCAGTAACACATTTTGGCAGACGCTCAGCTACTCGAGACTCACACTTTTCTAGGGTGCCTGAGTGAATACTAGACCTGCAAAATACATCTCCTGAATTTATCAGCTTATTCCAATGGCTCACAAGGTCTTGCTAGAAGAGTGTTGCATTTAATTTGATACTCAGCACAAACTCGCACATAACTTCCATGTTAATGAGCTGTGCCCGCAGCGCTGGATCCTACAGAGGCACAGGACTTACGGACCTGAGAAATAGCTTTGAAGGCTGCTGTCTTGCCTAATTTCTCCCCTCCTTTTGTCACTGACTCCGCAGACTGCTTTGCTGTTTTTGCTGCTTCTTCCACACCTTCCTTTATCTTTCGGCCAATATCACTCTTACTTACTTCATCCAAACTCTGCAAGAAAACAAAACAGGAAACAAAAGGTCAGTTCAGGTGAAACAGGTGAAAACATCTTTTGATTAACTCCTCGTTGTGAATGCTAAAGAACCCCTAACACACACACAAGACTAACCAAACCTACGGTGAACACACAGTTGCAAGTCACAGGGCAGACTTACCAGGACACCATGGCCTGGTACCGCAACGTTAGCCAACACCTCTGTGCAGAACAACAAATTTGGCAACTCAGGGGGACCGTACATATCTGAATATTTTTTTTTTCTTGACATCAAGGAGAAGGACCAATGATGCCAGAGTTAAAATACCCCAGCTTTTCCTTTGAAACAATCAGGTACTTCTTCCTTCTCAAGAGAAGGTATAGAAGTGGCTGAGATGGCAAAATCAGGAGACGCCCTTCTCAATCCAGCATCTTCATACACGTCACTTTGGCTGTGTTTACAGAGCCAGGACCTCGTATGCCTGGGGTTAAAAGGACTCTGCCAGTAGCTGGTCACCCTTTCATTCTGCACAGGCACACACCAGATCCTCAAGGATCTCGGAAATCTCACTGGCAGTGGGCAACCAATCCTGGACAGGTCACAAGCCACAAGCTCAGAGGAAGAGAAATGGCAGGACAACAGTACCAAATGGATTCCCTGTTTTCCAACGAGATTTGGCTAAGAAAGATGCTTACAACACCCTCAACAGTACTGAAAAGGTAACAGTTATGTCCACTTCAGCAAAGAGCATTACGTCCAGCTCGTAACTGTACACACAGTTAAGCGACGCCGAAGCACACTGGGACAGAATGAGAGCGAAGGAGCACAGCAGGGAGCGGGGAGCGCGTCCACACAAATTTCGTATGGCGCAGAGTTTAAGTCCAACGTTTGGCTGGCTGTTTCTGAGCGCGGATCCTGCACCTGACTGCGAGTGTTGGGAACAATCACTCAGGCTTTGATCTCAAAGCACTGCTGTAAACAGCTCAGTTATCGCTGCCCTGAAGCAGCCTAGCTATGAGCACGAAGTCCACGCACTTGAACTGACAGCTAAGGAATAGCCTCCTGAAGTACCCCTCAGCAGTAACTTACTGCAGAAAATCTTGTACTCCCTTTAAGAGAAAGGGCAGGAAGTTTTCAGTCACTGCTGATTTAATTACTCTTATCGGCAGGAGGGAAAAGCGAGACTCGGGTGCCTGGGAGTAAGTGTCAGCTCTTCCAGCCCAGTGCCACCTCCTGGGTACCAACAGGTCTACAGCAGAAGGAAGGCTAACGAAAACTCAGCAGCAGGTCTTGGAGCCAGCTGAAAGCAGGTGCTTTGGCCACCAAGGAGTGAGTAGGAGCAACAGAGTCCTCTCCCAGACCTCCTCTTCCTCCTCATAGCAGCGGGCACAGTCTGAGCACGCAGCAATCACGGGTTAGCAGAGCAGCAGGCCCTGTCCTGCGAGTCATTCCCTGTCTCCTCTGAAAAAAACAGAATGGATGCGGACTCACTGACTTCACCATAGCACCCATGCCTAGAAGCGTGCAGAAAAGAGGGAGTAAGGAAGAAAAGGCCTTGCACTGCAATGAGGACTGCCCAAATAGCCCAGTTTTGTACCAGCTGAATTCACAGATACCTTAACACTCCAGGTCAGCTTCCACAGGTGCCACAAGCACCTGATTTATTCCGTATTTAAAATACTGCCAGGAAGACCCCTCAGAAATTTACTCCAGAGACAAAAGTCAAAGCATATGAAACACTCAAATACATACGCTGCCTGGGTGAACTCACAGAAGAAATGAAGTAAATGAGCACAAGCTGCAGTGCTTGGTCCCACCCTGAAAAATAACTAGAATTCAACTGCTTAAAAGCAGATCTGCATAGACACAGTGAGCTTCACAGTCTGGGCCTAAAAAGACGCTCCTACCTGTTAGGTGTGAATGGTGCCTGCTCCTCCGGGCATTTTGTTATTCCCAAGACACACAGAGCCACGGGATCACTTACAGCCTGCTAACTTCGAGCAGAGCACTGCGGCTACACCACCAGCACTTCGACTGACAACACCTGGAGCCTCTCACGTTGCAAGTCTCCTTCAACACGCAGTAAGAAGCCAGAAGCCCTACCACATTAGTAGCAAAAAGCGTCAGTGCAAAGAGCATCGCACTTCCTAAGCAGCTTCCCAGGGTGCTCTTCCAGCATTGCTCTAACTGCCCCACAGTGGGACAACCACCTTCAGGCTTTTTTTAAGGCTGGACAATGTTGAACCATAAGGACCATCTCCAGTCTCCGAATGCGAGAGGCATCACTGGACAGTGCCTGTCCTCTGCCCGTACAGAATAAGAAATCCATCACACACCATTGCTGCAATTTTATTAATGACTCTGGACTCAAAGATTCAGAATAGCGATCACCTTTGAAATCGCAACCGCCTTTCACCAAGAAAAAAGAAAGGGTGATAATTCAAATGCACACAAAACTCGTAACCTTAGAGCAGAACTGCCTTAGGGAAAGGTTCTTCCACAGCCGCGTTTTACCTCTTTAACTGTACCAGTTATTTCTTCAAGTTTCTTTTTAATCACTTCTGAGGTCTTCACTGTTTCAGATTCAATGGTTTTCTGTGGAAAAAAAGCATGCTGCATGTAACTATGAGGACAGCAAATACTCAAAAACAGTTTAGCACAGAGCACACCCCATTAACGCCATAATTGAGGGCAAAAAGAGTTGCATCTCAGGGAGCACGCTACTCAAGTAACCAGCATCAGCACTTCGTTTTTGCAAGCAATGCTGTTTATAGTCCTTCAAAGAAGGCAAAAGAAGTATTTAAATACTTCCAACATTAAATTTAATGTCTCATTATTTTATCCGCTTGTTACCTGGAAAAACCAGTGAAGGGTCTGCTGGAAAGATTTTCCACCACAAAAATCCAAACACAACACTCTAAGGCATCCATTTACCGCTCAGTATTTCCAGCCAGGCAGAACTTCTCATAAAAACAGGCACGCTGAACTAAACAGTTCATTTGCAGAAAGATTCAAATTTACATTCAGAACAGTAAGAGCTCAGCGGCTAAGCAATGAAAACATCAAAGGAATTCATGAAGACTCACATATTTCCTCCTTGCTTCTCGAAGCGCATCAGATTCTTCTAGCTTTTTAGCTTCATCTCGGAATTTTTTAATACTTTCCTTCATCTCCTTGTTTTTTGCTAATTCCTGTTTGATGTTCTCCACAAAACCTGATATAAAACCCTTTCTTCCTCCAGAAGAGTAGCATCTAGACTAAAGGAAATCATTACATGTTGTAGAATCCAGAGAGATATTAATTTAGAACACGCATCAAAGCCAGCAGGTATATTTACTTCAGCCAAGCACTGGGTCACTTCTAACCTACTAAATGTTGTGGGAAACACACAGCTACCTTGAAAAAGCAGCAGCTTACCCTCAAAACAGCCAGATGTCCAGCATGTTTCTGTGAAGTACATCTACACAGCCATTACAATAGATGTTTCTCCACAGGAGGTTTAACTTCAGAGGTTAGTTCAGGCTTACACAATTCAGTAGATGAAGTTACCAGAGCACCACTCCTGAACTCTGTCACCTGGACTCAGCTACTACAAAACTCCTTGAGTTCATCAGACTTATCTTAACAAGTGGAAACTTTCAGCTGGTGCTTCTCAGAAACATATCCACATCTGGTAGATCAGTACTCTAACAGGAAACCACTTTCAGCTTGAAATTAAAAAAATCTCGGCCGTTAACCAACCTGATGGATCTCTACGACGGGCCTGCTCATTCCATACACTGCACCCCTGTGAACTGCAGGAACTGGGCATCTTCTGGATATGAGCCATACGCCACTGATCAGGCATTTCTGCAACGAAAACACGAGGTCAGGTTAGCACACACCACAAGATGACAGCAGCCTTAAAGAGCCAAGGAAGAAAGGAAAGAACACTGCAAACACACAACATTCACTGCTCTTCTGGGAACGCATCCTAAGTGCTGCCAAGAAGCACTGGAGGCTGGTTTGCTACGAGCCATCCATAACGGGCTGTGTTTGTGTGCCACTACGTCCACTTACAAGTCCATTTTGATAAAAACCAAAACTTCAATCCAAACTAGAGCACTTCGCTTTTCACAGTCACTTGGGAAAACACACGTGCTTCACAGCACCCTGATTTTTGAAAACTGTGATGCACGAGGAAATCCATCCTTGAGTTTAAACACCTGTTAGCGATGAGAAGCATATCGTTTCTTCTCAGAAAACTGGCTCCGAACATAACTTTCTCCCAGCTGCGGAGGAAACCCAGGAGCTCTCTGTCTATATTCGTGCTGCCCAAAGTCACAGACAAGCACCTTTCACCCCAAGTCACGGAACAGGAAAGCTACGCTGGAAGTTCACACACAGAACGATCCCTGAGAAATTCTGCTGCGCTGTGCCGAGATCACAAGCCGCAAATCCTTGCATCACATCACTAATGCATCAGTCCATCGTCCTATACTGAAAGCAGACTACGCACAGCTCGCAGGATCTTGTCTTTACTCCCTTAAAATGGTCCTTCAGCACCGACCTAGCTCCTCTTTCCCACA
>Ga0181612_172363_pt1 | contig 24310 bp, 15 predicted proteins | sample HoacroProtozoa21_FD_119630 | JGI IMG/M metagenome (GOLD analysis project Ga0181612, IMG submission 119630) | Hoatzin crop microbial communities from Cojedes, Venezuel. Combined Assembly of Gp0051906, Gp0051904, Gp0051908
ACAATAACACAACAACAACAAAAAAAAAACAAAATGACTAATATATAAAAAAAATAAAATATATTTTTATTTGTTGATTTATTGAAAAGAATTTTAAAATAATTTTTTATTTTTTTTTTTTTTTTTCCCCCCCCCCCCCCCAGGAAAAAGAGAAGAAGTATATGCTTCCTTTGGACAACTTGAAAGTGCGAGATGTTGAAAAGAGCTTCATGTCCAGCAAACACATCTTTGCGTTGTTTAACACAGAGCAGAGGTAAGAAAATGTGCTATTCTGCAGATACTTCTATAAAACTGTAACTGGCTGAGCATTTTAATAACTGGGAGTGCAGTTCTGGTATTTCCACTATGTTGAGTGAACAAAGGTCTTGATGCTCTTTATTTATCAGCTTCTTTGCTGTTGCATAACCATGGGACCAAAGGTTGGCGTCCTCCTAGCCACGCACAGGGTGAAACAGCTCCATGATGAGTCATCTTCTGTGTGGCTGAATAATCATCTCCTGATCCTAATTTTGTTTTGTTTGGCAGTCACCTAGGCTTACCAAGACATTCATGACTTCTGTACCTTGTGACCAGATTCAACTGGTGTAAATCACAAAAGCGTCATTGCTTTTCACTTTTTTCCAGTGGAAAATCTTGCCTGTCTCTAATCTTGGGAGTCATTCTGTTGTTTGTTTGGGTTTAAAAACTGCTGAATGGAGAACAAATGAGATTCCTCTGCTTCCCTAATTAATAGAATCTTTGCTTTGTAAGTGTTTGCGTCATACTTTTCCTTTCAGACTCCATCATCTGGTGAAGTGGTCTGGGTCCTCTATGGAAGCCTACTGCTGATGCACAGCCAATTCAGATTACTGTGCACAAATAAGTCAAGGAAGCATGACAACACTTAAAGACATACAAGTGACCTGTAAATTGTCGGGGTTTTTTTTTTTTATTTAAGAGGAGAGTTGCATTTGCAACTGTCTCAGTGGAATTGCATTTCAGCAGACAAGGTGCAATTTCTGCAAGTTCTTTTTCAGGAAAAGAAGTAAAATTAATTGTAGTGGTAGCATGGATAGATGCCCTTGTTTTCCTCTTCTCTTCTGCCAAGTCCCTTCACACCCACTCACCCCTTGCATCGCCAAAGCTTGGCAATACATACAGTTATTGCGCAAGATGGTGCGGGCTGGATGTGGCTCCCTGCAGAGCCAGCTGTTGTTGCTCCTGAACTGGCCAGAAATAGTCCTTTCAGAAGCAAGGAATGCCCCTCCCTCCTGCAAAGCAAAAGCAAGGCACAGGATTTCTGGGCTGTCAAGTTTCTGCTGGCCCCAGAAACATGAGGATGCAATGTGAGTCTTGCTCTGAGCTACCCCGTGAAGGCTTTGCCTACATCTGCTGACATCTCTGCTAGCCTACATGTGGACATTGTCTGCCAGGAGGTGCCCTTTGAAAGTATGTCGCACACATACTTGCTGGGAATAGGATTTCAAACACATGACCACTTGCATTTCTGAAGCACAGAAAAAAAACTTTGAAAAACTTTTCATGTTTTTAAAAACATAAATGATCTTCAGATGCTGAAAATTAATGTGATTCTGATTATTCTGCTATAGGTATGTGTGAATCATCCCAACATTGCATGTACACCAGTCAAGAAAGATAACTTTGTCCTGGTGGCTTGATATCAGCTGCACATATTAAGTTCTTTCCACAAGAAATCTGTTAATTTTAGCTCATTGTTTCTCCTTTGTTTTGCTTAATGGCTTTGAATATTTTCATCATCTTAAATATTGATCGATGAACTGCTGTGAAAACCCAAGAGAAGCATGCATTTCCACTGGCAAGTTTGGGATTTATTTGGGTGTTATATAGCTGCACATTTGCATTTTCACTGGATCTTCCTGCGCACTGGACAGCAAGGATTTCAAAATCGGATATCTAAAATGTTCGCCATGTCTGTAATAATCCTGCCCACTTGGGCTGCGAGTAGACCCTTCAACATCTGCAGGCTGCTCGAAAAACACCCTTATGTCTATATGGGCATGTTAAGACATGACAGCGCAGCGATAAGATGACAAAATAACTTTGCCTTGGGTGAGGCTGTTTATGAAGACAGTCTTTCAGCTTAAAAGGAGGCAGAACTTGTTCTTGAAGAAATATTTATTGAATTCTGATTACAACAGCAATTCCTCTGTCACTACAAAACAGCTATTTTTGATATTTCTAAAAATCTGCCTGCTGGCACAAGTTGGTCAAAACGAGTTTAGTATCACTTTCCACTGTCTCCTAAATTCACGGACTGTGTCAGCAGAAGCAGGGATATTGGGGCTCGAGTAAAATGATCTGGCCCTCGACTGGGCGCTGTGTTCCCTTTCCCAGATTCTGAGGGAAACTGAAACAGGGAATCGGTAAGCTTCTGTTGAAATAAGGAGTCTCATCGTTGCTTTACTCTACGCTAATCCGTTGGTTTCTGGTTTCTGAAGGGGGGAGAAGTGTGTGTAAATACAGCCTGCTTTTTAAAATTAATGTAGAAAGTAACAGTTTCTGGTTGGGATTTTTTTTTGGGGGGGAGGGATGATGTTTGGGTTTTTTAATTAAAAAAACCTTAGCAATTGAGAAAGAAATTAGCTTTCTCTTTCTGACTTCGCCCACTGAGGGTTCTGGTTATGGAACTATTTTGGTATTTAAGATGTAGATCATTAAAGAACAAAGGCGAAATCATCTGTTCAAGCTTTCGTGATAGCATGGAGATTATTCTGTATCTCTTTTTTTTCCCATAATTTCCAGCATATTTTTTTTTCATCAACCATGCAAACTGTCTTAATGTTCAGTTAAATTATTTTAATTTTCAAGCAAAATCCCTTTAGGAGAAAAACTTTATTAAGTTTGTTCTCTTTTTCATTCCTAGCCCCTCACTGCATAGGTATTTGCTACAGCCATATGTTTCTGATACTGTACATTTCAATAGTTTCCTGGATTATGCACTGCATTTTTTCCATGTATGAAAACCTTTCCAGTTCTGAAATACAGTTACCAGGAAAATGCACATTTCACTGCGTACAAGGAAAAACAATCTGGAGTGAGCTGAGGCTTGGGGATAGATACAGAAGGAAACTAACAGTATCTGTCACTTTGATTTACTGCAGAAGTCAATAGTTCTCTGACAGGAATCAAATGTGACTTGGTAATGTAAGTAAATGGAGACTGTGACGATTGATTTCACAGTGAAGATAAATTCTCATGAAATGAACATAATTGTATGTTTATGTAAAGGCTGCATTGTGAAATAATTAAATTATTTCCCTGTTACTTTCTAATTAAAATTTTTAAAATAGGGCAAAAAAAAAGGAAAACTCTTGGTGTGAAATAGATACAGTATTTCTTAAAGAATGGGGGGTGAGTGTTACTTTTCAAGAAACTAAATAATTTATTTAAAGTTTTTGAGTGGGCCCATCTACTTAGTTTACAGACACTATGGGAGACCTTTGGAGATGGACTCCTCTAGTTTACTTACTTTAGCAGTACTAGACATTAACACAAAGTATATTAGACTGAGTGCCCTTTGACTCCTGGATCATTTTTGGCCGTGTCCATCTGCATGAGTCTGCTTTTAAGCAACTGAAGTTGAGCTGTATGGTCAAGCAGTACATGTCGAAACCTAAAGCTTTCAAGAAAGCGAGTGCTATTTTGTGTTTGCCATCCTTTTCTCCTCCATAGCAAACTGCTGGCAAGTCTTCTAGACCAGAAAATAGATCAAATATATGAAAAGTATTTGAAAATAATTACAGTGTAGGAAAAAACCTAATATTTGCAGTACTACTGTAGAACATAATGTGTAGTTGTGTAGCTGTAGCTGCTTCTTGACTTCGTTAGGAAGAGCTAAGAATGGAGGAGAGAGGACTTTGTCAGTGCCTGTGCTTACATACATTAGATTAACCTGTGATGTCCTTATTGATGAATGTGTGTAAGACTCTTGTGTAGAGTTCAAGAACAAACAAAACAAATTCTGCCCATGCCAGAAAGTTTACTTTCCTTCTAAGATTTCATTCCAAACACTTCTCCTATTCCCCACGTATTTCCTGTAAAAAGTATTTGCTGATTGGCGCTTTTTTTTTTTTTTAGTTAAGTACTGTAGTCTGGGGCAAGAACTGTAGTGTTAAAAGTGTTTCACTTTAGGATCCATGCAACGGTCCCATCTCTCCCTAATTAAGAAGGGCAAGAAGTCCTTATTTCTCATGATCTTCCCCAGTTGACTACAGGATCTTCACGGCACTATTTTACAAATTCTATGTCGTTCTAAAGTAGTCCTTTGCCTTTGCAGTAGAGTAGTTGCACTTTTTTCCTAATTTATTGGTCAATAAATTGTATTACTGTATACTGTTACAACTCCATCTAAATAGTCTTCTTTTTTGTAAAGGAGGAGTTATGAGTAAAAGCTCTCTTCTTTTGCTACAAGCAGAAAAAGCTTCTTTTCCACCTCTTCTCCAAGTCTGGAGAGATGAATTCTTTCTTTTTTGTGGAAGAAGAGATTCTACTAGGTAAAGATTTTGAGGGTTATAAAATGGTAGTAGGCTGAAGTGTGTCTTTGAGTTGGTGATTTTTCAGGCCTTTCCTACCAACACTGGGATTAGCAGCCGTACAATGAGGAAGAGTTACCTGGTGGAGAGTCCCTTATCACTAGTCTTTCTTATGCAGGAAGTTCTTTTCCTCTCAGACTCATTCCTTTCTTTGGAGCCAAAGAAGCAGCACCAGTGTGGGAAATTCACTCCTCCTTGCAGAGGAAGATCCCACCAACTCTCTCTGACTTTCTTGCCCAACCAGGATCCAGATGAAACCAAATAACGTGTTGTTTTCCTCACTTCTATGGCTCTACGTGATAGGGGAATGTGAGGAGCAAATTCAAAGCACAGAACTGTTCCTGTTTGCCTTCACAAGAATAGGTTCGTGAGAGCTAAGTGCTCCTCAATAATCATGAAGTAATGTGACGGAACCTACCATCCCTGCATGAGAGCTGACTGTCTGGAGCAGGCTCATTGCAGAAACAGATCCTTAGTCTGAGAAACAGATGAATGTCAAGAGGAGAGCGATCAAAAGGCAGTTTTGAGGGCACACAATAGGTCTGGAAATAGAACTGCCAGATGATAAATTTTGGCTGCCGGCTCCTGCGTACACTCTGACTGTCAGGAATCATATTGCACAAGAAAGTGTGTTGTCTGGTAGGACCCAGGAAAGTACCTTTCACTTAGTAGACATAGCATATGACAGTATTTATTTTGGGTGCATGTTGTTGGCTGAATGTTGCTCTAGAAGGGGATGGAGCACAAGTCTTCTCTGGGACTCCAAATGCACTAGTGCTTTAAGTACTGAATTTCTTCTTATGGGCAGCAGCTGGTTAACTGCTATCCATATATAAGGGAACTTGGGCAAGAGCCAAAATAAAGGGAACTAGTAAAAGGAGACCGGGTCAGAGGAGGTGTTGGATGGAAGCCAGGCTAGAGGAGAAAGCCTAAGATGAGATGTATGTTTAGTTACTGTTTTTGAATTACTCAACTAAGCCCCAGGAAGAGCTGGACTGTAAGCTATTCAGAGCCCTCTCTGCTAGAAATAGAAGAATGAGAATCTATTTAATTTAAAAACTCTACAAATTCAATCCAGAATAAAGCTGCTAACATTTGTAAACAAACTTGTAAGATGCTGGTGAGTATAATATTTAAGAATAGGAAAAATATACAAACCCGATTAATAACTAGCCTTTATGCCCTTAGTTCATTCCATTAAATAATAATAATAAAAAAAAAAGGTTTGGTTTTTTTTCTGGAGTATTTCCTTTTTGTCATTATTGACAAGAATTCTTTGTATGATAAATAAAGCATAGTTTGGTGGTTAGGTGGAGGTACAGGTATAGAGGTATAGGTATAGAGGTTTAAAACTGGCATTACAGAGCAAAAAGGGGTTCTCAGGGAAAGAAACAGCAATGCCAAACCCATACCTTAAATACAGTGGTTATACTGTACTTCAAGAAAATTCCCTAAGTGATTGTGTGGGATCTGAAAGGTTAGGGGCACCTACCAGAGACACAGGTGTTGTAAGCATGGGCCAAGTCATGGCTGGTAAACTTGACTCAGCTTGCAGGACAGCTTCACCTTACTTGCTGACAGTGACCCAGCGAGGTCTGGGTCCCCCTGCCCCATCCAGAGGCATGGGGCTGGAGCAGAAGACGAGCTCCCTCCGTGTGTGATGGGGTTCTGACAGCTGGGAGCAGCTTCTGGGTCTGTGTGGCCCCAAGGCAGGTTCTGAAACAGGCTTCCATGCCTCACTGTGAGAAGGATCAAACCTTCTTCAATGGGGAGTTATGGGATATTCTAGTTCCAGTTAGTGTTACTACTGCAGATTTTGACCTATGGGGTGTTTGGGCTGAATTTCTGTTCTTGATTACATATAGAACTTTAGATACTTCATCATCAAGGCTTGGCTATGTACTGATCAGTATATCTTCTGTTCATTTTCACCTTAAAGTTGTGTGGGTTTGTGTGTGTGAACTTGAGAAGATCCCTATACTTCTGGGAGACTAGTTCCATGAGCTAGGTGTAAAATCCGTAAGTGCTATTATTTCTTGACGTTGTCTCTCTGGCTTTTCTGGATATTAAGAAAAAGTCTTCAGAGACATGTGTAATTAATTTTAATTAGCATTCACACTGGGCTGATCTGAAATGGCACGCCTTGATAGAAAATGTTAGTCATTTGCTGTTAACTCAGAGCAGATGGTCATTTTGGTTCCTTTATAATGTATCATTTACGGAGCTTCTAGCAGAGCTTTCTTATATGAAAAACAGTGCATATATTCAAACCAGCCATTGAGGAATTACAGGTATCTAAAATGGTAGACTAAGATTGAATAAGCAGAGTGTATCCAGTGGAGTTGCAGGTGGAATAAGTAGAGAACATACAGTACAGCTTCATCCAAGATTATCTTTCTCAACTGAGCATGTATATTTGGAATATCTGGATTCTGTTATTTTCCCTCTTTTTCATTTTAGGTCACTATTTATGAAACCCATATTCTGTATGATTTCATTTTCAGTCAAATAAGAAATAGCAAAGAATTTGATCTTTTGTGCTTTTCGTGGAATTAAATTGGGCCGATTTGCATTTGGTTCCAGATTTTTAATGTTCATTTTAATTCTGCTTTACCGAAAAATCGTTTGAGATGATACAGTTGTCTGAAATCCTTGTAAAAGAAGATATTCCTTTATCTTTCAATCTGTGAGTAGCGTCACTTGTTTCAGTGCAACTGCTTAAGTTATATGTGGCTTTGTGTTGTTTGGAGCATTAAAGTGGCTTATAGGCACAATTCTAAAAACTTCACTAATATTCTTGCTCTGTAATTGCTATTCTGTCTCCTCCCTTATTGACAAGGATAAATGCATCTTCATGTAATTTTGGTTTGTATTTTCTCTCTATGTGAAAAAAATTACACGCACATGCAGTACATCTTTGTCTACTGATATGTTCCAAATCCAACTCAGTCTAAAAGCTGTCTATGCATATGGATAATATGTGGATACGCGTTAATATATATGCAGGTATATAAAGTAAATTTGTAATGTCTACAGTGGTTTCCCTTAAAATCTTGCCAGGTTTGTTGGAGATAAACATTTAACCTTATCTTGGTATTAAGAAATTGCAAGAGATACTATACCCCTTGAGGTCTAGCAGCTGAGTCTGCTCAGACAGCAAGCAGTTTTGATGTGCAACTGCTCTAGAGGGAAACATACTGGTATTGCCTCCACTCTAGCAGGCAATTAGGAAGTTCTTTCTTTGAGATTTTCAGTTGTGTGTAATTCACCCGTTGGTTCTGGATTGTGTAGCTCTGCTGTTTTACAGGCGATCAGACCTTCCCTATGCAATGTCGACAGTCCAGGCTGGGACAGCAATCTTGGTAACTCTCAGCTGGGCTGTCTTCAAACTTACTTGGCACTTCTCCATTTCCTCTTGCACACTTCCAAATACCTTACTCCATTCCTGCATTTTCATGTTAGGATTCTTCTGTGATGGGAGGGTTTAAAGAAATACCTTTGGTCAATGTAAAGGTAATTTCTGCATTAGAAAGTTCACTTTGGGCCCTGAAATATATGGGGAAAAGGAATCCAGTATGCTAGAAACAAAGGTGGTAATAAAGTGAAGAAGTTGTTGGGTAAGCAAAGTTACAGCTGGGTGTGTGCTAGACTTTCAAGTAATGGTCCTTTTATGATGCTTTTAGTCCAGTTGTACTTCCATCTCCATAAGCAATGGTGGTGTGTTTTTATGGAATATAGTTCTTAAGGTTTATGTATCTAGAGTATAATAAAACCTGCAGATAACAAATGGTAACCTTCTGTGTTTTTCACTCTGGAAAAAAAGTAGTATTGTGTTAATTTCCAGTAGTGCCCCTATAGATACATTTTCATGTACTATGCAGGATATTAAATTACAATAATGAGTCTCTCTAGGAGGAAGCAGCATGGGTAGATGTGGTATATGCATATATTTTTGTACACAGTTTCCCCGTTTGTGTAGTGACATTTAAAAAATGTTAAATATTCAAGAGAAATGTTCCCATTTATTGTATCTGTTTTGTTTCTACAGTCCCTTAGATTTAAAGATGTCTGAATACCAAGATTTGTACTGTTGAGAGATCATCTTTTTTGCTTCTTGGTGTCCTGTATTATATAATTTTCTTTGATGTATAATGTCCCATTTAGCTGCTAGAGAGATGACAATGAGAACATGACCTCGTGGTATTCCATACGGAGTAAGTAGGTGAGGACTGAGTAGTAACTGTTTCTGTACTGATATCTTCAGCAATTTAAAAAAGTAGAAGAGAGGATAAACCAGAAAATCTGAATTGTTTTCAAGAACATTTTTACAGCTTTCCATGAGACGCCAGTGGATTCCTAATGAGTAAAACATGTTAATGTGTTTTTGTAGGATTCCACTAGTAACAGAAAAAGAACACACTCTTTTCAGAGGTTGCTTTTCTTTTTATTTCCTTTGAAAAGTTCCTGTGCCTGTCAGCCTTTCTGGAAGAGAGAAAGGCAAAGGGAGTTTAGTAGCAAAGAAGCTGCTTTGGGAGGCAAGCATCCATTTACCTGCCGTACTGTAAGCTTCCCGTGAGTTCTGGCTCAGTGCACGTATCCTTCGGTTCCTCACTTATGCTGAGAAGCTGAAACCTGCGCTCCTTTGTGGTGGTGGTGGTGGTGGGGTGGATTAGCTACGCTAAAATGGTGGAGCTCTCAGATACTGCAGTGAGAGGGACCTTGGACAACTGGAAACATCGGTAGCTTGGTCATAAGATGTCCCTAGACCTTGGCAAAGTCTTGATATGGAGACAGGAATGCAGGACTGCCAGCTCCCATGTGTTCAAAGCGGTTGGCTAAAATCCCTCTCGTACAGCTACGCTTGATGTAGCAAGTCACAAAATGCCAAAAAGTTTAATATATAACATGACAGTTTTGAAAAAATATTTTCACAAGCTGGTGTCATGTTGTTTTCCTCTTGCAGATAAGTATTTTTGGAACTTCCCTATCGCTGTGTTTTACAGCCTTTATTTGCTCTATTGTTGTTTTTAGTCATCTTTTCTGAGAGTACCCTTTTACCATTTCAGTTTCCTATTTCTTCAGAGTTATAGCTGCTTAGTTAACTTAGCCAAAAAACTTATCTCAGTAGAAATTTCTCCTAGCAATAAATTAAAGCATTTTTTTTCCTCTGGGGATTTCATTTTTCTTCTCTTTTTAGTTTTATTGAGTTCTTTATTTTGTTCAGTAACTGTTGACTTGGAGTTCCACAATATTGCAAATTGAATAAAATTCAAGTGTTTTGTCATCAGTTCTAGATAACGGCATCTGAGGACATCATCCAGGCTATTGTTTGCCGTGAGGCAGGGTTAGTACATTTGGAGTCAGGTCAGAAAAAGGTTTAATTTTACATTTCTAATCAATAAAAAAAATCCATAGAGCTTTCAGTCATTTATACTGTCAGTGACTTTGCCTAAACTGTGGGATCTGTCCCTTGAGTGTGTCTCTTTGTCCCTTGAGTGTGTCTCTTTGTGGCTTTGCGGGCTGGTTTCTCTGGGAAGGGAGAGCAGTCTGCTGTCCTGAGCAGCACTGAAGCATGCTCCGGTGGCATCTCCGATCCGGACGCTCGAGCAGCAGTGCAAGCCCGGTGCTGAGCACACACGCCTGGCTGCCCAGACGTAGCCATTGAAATTGGTGAGAATTATGCCACTGACATAAGGAAATCTGAGTACATCCTTTATTCTTTGCAGTTTTGAATGCCATCCATAAGCTTGCTAAAAATACCCGATTTCCCTCTATTCAGAGGTGAGTATGCTGAGATTGCCCTACTGTGGTTTCACAGCTGATAATCTAATGATTACGTGTCATGGCTTCTTAATGATCAGGCACAAACACTTACTGTTCAATAAAAAATTTTTCTACCCATCTGTTTCCTGAGACTGCCCCAGAAGACAGGGATAGGAGCTGTCTGGTGACATTGTTGGTGAGGGAGAAGCACTTCTGTGAGTGGGAATCACATCAAGTCAGTTGTGTTCTGGCAGCGTGACGGTGAAATCCCAGCAGTCCCTGAGCGCTAAAGAAATTTGTCTAGGTAGTGATAAAATAGCTTTATTTCCTGGTTCTGTAGTGTATTCAACTTGATTTTTCTCAAAATATGGTGTAGAAATGACCTCTGTAGTTGCATAATGAAACCAAAGGACCCTTTGTCTCTGTCTTTGAAAATGAAGTAACCTCCACCAGCCCTCCTCTCCACCCCACTCCCCCTTCTCCATCACTTGCTAAGGAAAGAAAACAGTCTGGTTGCGATGGAAGACTGAATCTTGTGCGACTGTTAAGATCTAGCAAAATCTGGTTTCCTAACCTTTCTCAGCTAAGCTTGTGGCCTTTCCTAAAAAGACTGTTGGCTGACGAATTTACAGCAATCTGGTCTGTATATAGAATTTGAATTCGGAAACTAATGGCTAAACCGTAAGGGGAAAATCTGTTCTGTTTATTGGAGAATTTACAAGTACCACCTTCCTACATATTATGTATTTTTCCTCCTTTCTCTTTTCTTCTATTAAATGTCTCCTTATATTTATCTAATTACATGAATTACCTGCAAGAGGTGTTATTTAAACGTGTCCCAGTTTTCTTACTATGATGGCAGACATCAAAAGTTTGTTTCGTTTTTTTAAAAGATCTGGTTATTGTTATTTTCTTTCCCCTTTTACTGATGATGTCTAAAAGCTGAAAAGGGTATGTAATGCACTGAAAGTACTTAACATGGGAGAAAGTTGCATCGTTAATTATTTTGCTATTTATTGGTTACAGCCGCAATCAGTCCCAAGACATGCAGTTTTGTTGGTGTGTCTTATGTGTTTGTCCTCCACATCGAAACAGCCTTTTTTCCTAGAAGTGCCCTACTTTGGCAAAAGCTGGAAAACTACTTCTAAGTAGTTTCACGGTGCTTTCAGATGATTATTATTTCCAGAGCTGCACTGTAGCATTCGAAGATATTTTTAAGTACTCCATGTAATTATTAAGCAAGCACCTGTCCCATAAACTCTGTTGTCCAAAACAATTACCAAGCAATTTCTGATGCCAAAAGATTTTTAATTTAAAGTGCTGTGTGCATGATACAGAGTAGTAAAATGCTAGTTTTACAATGTGGTGCTCTTTGTTCTAGGAACGTTTACAAGGATTACCGTTTCCTTGAGCTAGCCTGTGACTCCCAAGAGGAGGTGGATAGCTGGAAGGCATCTCTGCTGCGAGCCGGTGTCTATCCTGATAAATCCTCAGTAAGTTAAACAGCTCACTAGTTTTCCAGTAGCCGCTCTGTTTGAGACCGAAAAAACAATCATGTCATCTGGGAAATCTGGGAAAACACAGTGTCTGCAGATATCTCAAGAGATGGCAGCCTTTTCGTTGTACTCTTCTGTGGTGATTTTGAAATATTCATAATGAAATATTTTAAGATCAATGTATGCATCAAACCTCAATATTAAAAAAAAAAAGAAACCACAAACTAAATCTTCCAAATTTTTTTTCATTGGATCGGTGTAGTAAAAGCGTTGAGCAATTTGGGGTTTCCTGAGCTTCATTGCTTCTTTTAATGTCTTCTAAGGTAAAGATGTGCGTTGAAGAGTTTTTATTCCCTCACGCTCTGTATTACAGAACTGGCAGAAGCATTCCAGGCAATTGCGTATATTTATTTTACTGATTCACTGCATGTTTTTTGTGTATGAAACATGCTAAACCTTTCCAAAGGCAGTTTTACTCAGCTAATCATCATGTGAAGCAAATTGAACAGGATACAGTAAAAAAGCCTCTGTTAATTGAGCAGCAAAGACAAAGTCAGGGAATGGAGTATGCCCAACTACCATTTCATATTTTTTGGACATTGTTATTTTGATATTTAATGTCAAATGAAGGTTTGAGGAGGTGGATCCAGAAAGAAGGCTAGCTCTAGCAAAAATACCTGTAATTTGAGCTTTTGAAAGTTTCTCTGATGCATGGTTCACCTTTTCTTCAGTAAGAAGAAGAATCTAGCTGGTCTGCTAGATTCCTGCAGTGGAAGATCTGTTTTGAGAAATGATGCTTTGATTTTGATGGAATTTGTTGTTCTTCCTACTTATTTTCTGTGGGAAGGCCACATCCCTTGAGTCCAGGGTCTCGTGCTATATTCTGTCTTCTTCAGCTTTCTCTTCCTCATATTTCACTTATACCTGTGATACCTCCATGGCCTCCAGTATGATTCTGTCTGCATCTCCTCTGGCTGCTATTTATGCATACAAACAACCCTCAGCATCCTCTCTTCATACCAAGTTCCAAGGCTACCATCAAAAGATAAATCAGAGAATCCTTGAACTTCTGGATTCTCCAGTTATTTTAGGAATAAACAGTGATGATGATGATGATTTTTTAAAATGGGTCAAATAGGAATTTAGCAGGAGACTTACCGGGTATCTGGGTCGTTACCTTTCTTTTTAAAATAATTTTTTTTGATGACTCTTCAGTATGTTGCCTGTCCCAGCAGATCAGTTCTTACCTAAGACCATCAGAAGTCATTTTACAATGATTAGTTTTGCGAGGTTACCTAATGAATTACTACGATCAAAATAGTGTCTTGGGTTTTTTTCTTGCTTAGGTTTTAATGATGATGTCAAAACAGCATGTTGCTGCCTCTGGTTTAATCTTGCATTCTGTGACATGTTTATCGTATTCATGTATCTGGTATTTTATCTTTAAACAGGACAGACTAGTTGGATTTCTAAAAATCTCCTCCGTCTCCCTGTCTTTCCCTTCCCCCTAAAAATATCTTGTATTCAAAATATGTTTATAAAGAATTCTTGTCTTTGTTTACACTTAGTCTGTCAAAGGAGTCTTAGACACAAGATGAGAGACTGCCTTGAAAGACAAAAGTAAAAGGGAGTCAAAATTCAGTTCTCCTTTGAGCTGGAGTTATATTTATGTTACAAAAAGAGTGAATATGATTGTTCCAAACCCCCGTAGCCTGAAATTCACCCAGTAGTCTATCGAGCTGCTCCAGTCTTGCAAAACGCTTTGTTCCTACAGGACTACAGGTCTGAATGTGGACTGCAAGTCTGCTGTTCAAGTTTTGAATTTTGCAAAGCAAAAGCTCCAAGGCCCAGGGTACCTCAGAAGCTGCAGTGGAACTTAAATAAAAATCAGCAGGGTTTCATTAAAATCCTGTGCACGCTCCTTAGTTTCACACCTTTCTCTGACAACATAAAATAGTTTTAGGACACCCCCCTCCCACCAGTCTTTTATTCTCCTTCGATGGTTTAGAGACCGTGTTTTTATGTAAGAGAGACTGCCAGGAAATGGCAGCAACTTGCGTTTACTTCAGTGCTTCCCCACAGCTTTGTGATCCTGGAGTTAAAAAGGCAAACAGGTACCCTAGCCCCTTCCCAGACTGACCTTCTTGCTCTTTTTCACATGAGAGTCACAGCTGGTAACTTTGAGTATCCAAGGCTTTGGCACCAGAAGGAGAAAAATTGCTGCTTAGAAATGAAAAATAGATTAATAGTGCTGTAAACCTGGAGTGTTGCAGTGGTGAAGCTGGCCTGCTTTCTGTAACTGCCAGAGCCGTGTGCGCAGCCTGGAATTTGAAAGCTAAGCTGTGTGCTTTCATGACCAGTTCTGCTGCTCGTGTACAAGGATGCTGATACAAAACCCAATGCAGTTGCCCCTAGCTGAGTTCCTTCTGCAGCGGCTAGAAGAGTAGGAATTTGTCACTGAATTAAAAAGATTTGTTCTGAATTCGCACCGGGGGCAAATCTCTCAACTAAGAATATTATTTTTTCTGTTGGTTTTTTAGTAGTGCTACTTAAAATTGTGTGATTACAGTGGTAATGGGGCTCTGTACTTATTGCCACTATTATGAAGTCTCTATTACTAATTTAACCCAGTAAAATAAGCCCAAGGTTGTTGATTTTTATTTTTTCATTTGGCCTAAATAAATCTCGTTAATATATTAAAAATGAGAGGCCAGGTATCACGCCATACCTCCATTTCCTCGCTTCATTTTGCCTGCCTTCCCTGGCCATCTGCACATGGGGATGCACACTCACGTTCATATATTCACTCTCATTAACTGTCTTTAATCTGCCCTCGGTGTTGCTCTAAGAGCCCCCGAATTCTTTTGCAGTGTGCCAAGTCACCTCCTTCCCCCAGGAGATTTGCTTTTGTCAGGACGTGGGCTTTGACAGCCACCCGGATAGCAATGAATCAGTGTTTTTATTTTTCCAAGCCATATGTAAGTCAGCTTCCTTGATATAAATCACACTGTGGCCAATTCACTTTGAAACGGGATATCCATTTACCAGCTGACTTTACTGCTGGGTTTCTGGACCGATGCATCCAAAAATCTCCTTTTTTCAAAAATGACTACAACTTTGTGACTAACCTTTCCAGACTGTTTCTCAACTGTAGGCTGGTGTTTATTTTGGCTGACTCCCCACTGTATAATATACACTGTTTGTGCCAGCTCATGGCAAAACTCACAATTACAAAAAAAAATAATAGCACAGATGTTTGTCGTAACTTGCTCTGCACGCTTTACCTTGCTAGCACTGTCCATTCTTTTTCCCCTCTCCCCTAATGCCATCTCCTCCTTATTTTTATTACTAATCTAAAAGTTCAATATTTGCTTTATAAAAAGGATTGGATCATGAAACTTTCCTTTCACTGGCATATCGTAGGGAGTGGCTGTCGTGCAGGGGTAAGCAGACATGTTTAGCGGCTTGCTTTGCGTACTGGAAGTTCAGTCTTCCCAACGCACAAAAATCCCTCTGGCTTCCGTCCCAGCCCTAGATCATTTCAGGCCTCGTTTTCTTCTCCCTTCTGTTCATGTCCACCGACTTCCCAGGAGCTGCCTTTGATTTACACTGGGGGAAGCAAAAGTGGAATCAGAATGTTTGTGTAGAGAGGAAATTCTGAAAAACAGTGTGAATTTACAACTGTGCTGAACATTTTAAATCCTTTGCGAGTGTCCTGTGCTCCCCTGGAAGCTGTCTGACTAAAGGATTCAGTGAACATTCTTTGAGTCAGTTCCTCAGTTAGTTCGAGTTGTTTCCAGAACTGTACAAGTTAGACTGAGTGCATGTAAAATAAATGTATCTAATATTTCTTTTTTTCCCCCTCTTTCCTCCTTGCTGCATCCTGCAAAGGGGAACAACAGAGTAAGTTCTTTGTCCTTTTACAAAATCCTTTTGTATCCTGTCTCAAGGGTTTTATCAGGAAAATCTCTTTGGATTCACCCAACTATTGCCTGCATACTCTTAACAGCAAAATCCTGTTACAAGTGTGGATGCAAAAGTGTGTTCTAGAAAACTATTAATGGCTTTTTGTTTTAATTTTGGGGAAGGAGATGTGTGAAGTGTTGCTGACTGTTGTTTTTTAAGGTGGTTCAGTAAGAATGATACTATAAAACAGTATTGGGACCAAAGATTATGAAGGTATAGTAATAAAGACCTTCTGAGGAAAGGTTACTGATGAAACTAATTACAGCTGGATTTTTTGACCATACATCAAAGCTTGTATTAATGGGCAGTTATAAAAACCCAGCACTAAAGTCTTAAATAACAGATTTGCTGGCGTTGTTGGCTAAGCTGAACTAGATCAGTGTACTGGCTTTGAAGGTGCCTTAAAATGGATGGAGGAGGGTGGGGTCAACATTTGACTTGGCTTCTAGACCCTTGATGTGTTCCAGCTGGACAGCAGCAGAAGGGTGTGGGGTGTGGAGAGGGAGAACTGAAATATGCATGGTAGGTTTTTTTGAAACTAAGCAGCACATAAAAAGACAGTTTTGCTGATGGTGATCTGATAAACTAACAATCAAGCAGTTCCCAGGGTTAGTACTTTTTTTTTATGCCATTTTTACTGAGCGTAAGAATGGAAATTGCACATCTCACACTTTGGAATATGATGCAGAGAGACTTTGTCATACCATGGAAGTTATACAGCTTTTGTGCTTTCCCCCCCCGCCCCTTTCCTGTTTTGGTGTATTAACCCTTAGAAAGATGTGTCTGGAGCATCAAAAGATGCTTCATAGCGGTTGTTGAAACTAGCCCCTGAAATATTGCCTGCAGCTTCTCATTGTGAGCTTGAAGCATTTCTGGGGTGTTTGGGAAAGACCCAGGTGGCTTTTAAATGATCTGAAGGTTGAGGAATTTTGTCTGCTTTTAATTTTTGTATTTTTAACCGGTTTTCGACCACTTCTGTCTCCATGGTAGCTGGGCTCAGAAGCACTAAAAAAAAATCTTCTGTTTTGTTGGCCTGCCTGAGAAAAGGGGCTCTTCATGTTGGATGAGGAGGGGTTAAGAGAAGTGGTGTGTTGATGGCATGGAGAAGAGGGACTTTACACAGGAGGTGGTGTGAAATGTAAATGTTAACTGTGTACACTAAAATGTCAAGGTAATGTTTATAATGTTTCTTTACGATATGCTGACTTAAGGCTTTGCTCCTGCAGTGGATGCTGATCTGGTCTCCAGAGGAGAGAAGTTAGACTGTAGGTGCTCTGTCAAGGGAAATGGGGATAGATGGGGCACCAAAGAGCTCTTGGGGCTGGCAGAAACAGAGTTTGGAGGTTGGGAGTTGCATGGACCAGCTCTGTTCTCCAAGGACCTGAGCTATGGGGCACCCCAGGGAGGTCAGACTGGTAGCGCCTGACATCGAGTTAATTGTTAGCATAAGGCAGGGTACCTGTAAGCAAGCATGAGAGACCTGTGAGATGTGAGGACTGGTGTAGCTGTTAGCTCTCCTCTCATTCTGTAGTGTTCAAAAACATTCTCCCTCTGGTATGGGCTGTGAGCCAGAAGGTAACTCTGAAAGAAATCTCCAGAAAACTATCCTGATCCTTCTCTTGGACCCAGTTCCTTGTAAGGATTCTTGAATCCTCATATGTGTGTCCCCCCGCCTTCTCTTTCACACAGATCATTCATGCTGGATTCTGGAGGTTACATTGTCCTAACTAGACAGATAGAATTAACCTGCAGCTGCCTGCAGGGACTCAAACCCCACAAACATCCTGAGATTTCTGCACCTAGTGGAGTAGAAAATGAAATGGGTAAACCCGAGAGGTGACAAGAGAGTTTTTGAGAAAGGGTCAGGGGAAGAGAGGAACAGCAGATTGAGGATGATGGTTTCTCAAAGCTTCTAATGCAGCTTTATGCTGCAAAGCTGCATGATCCTTCCCTGCTGTCCTGGTGCAGATTTACTGGGTAGCTAGCAGAGCTATAAACCTCCAACTAGTGCTGCCCAGTGTGGCATTCATACTGTGGATCACGGCATATGTAAAGATCTTGTATCCACTCACCCGTTGACATTGTGGCTGCTCTTATACCTCTGCCTTTAGCTTTGCGGTCTTAGATTTAAAAATTGGAGTAATGAGTTCCTAATGAAATGAGGGGGAAGGGAAGTGAAGAGAGTTTATAATCATCAGTGGACTAGTAATCATTTTTATTTTTACGTTTTATTGTTGCACAGTCATTAACGTAAGTGAGACTTCTCACATGGTTAAAGATAAATATATCTTCAAAAGCTTTGTTGGATAAAATCTGTAAAAGGGTTGTGTAGAATGAGGTAATGGAGACCTACCTCATTCAGCAAGCGCATGTTGGCAAGCCCCATCTCACTAATATTAAAACTGAACTCCGCTCTGCAGCCTTGCGCAGAGGAAGAGTGGGGCATTGCGCAGAGCGTTGTAGCTTCAGTCCAGATACCGAAGACAGAGGAGCTGAACGCTTCTGAGTGTCTTAATCCACCATTGTGAATTTGCTTCCTCCCCTGTGCGCCTTCGTTAACCTCATTTAAAAAAAAAAAAAGCCCCCCCCCCCCCAAACAGCCCTCCAGAGCCTGCTGTTTGAAAACAACAGCAAAACCTGTCACAGTCTCATGAAGTCCATCTTCAGTATGCTCCTAACATTGTTAGGTTAAAAGATTAGACAGATGCTGTGTCCCTATGAAATTTGGATTCCAAATCCCTCAGTGGTCAAGCATATAACAACAACAACTAACCCCCCAAAAACCTGAAGTGACACTTTAATATAAAAATAATTCACCTTTCCTTTGTCATCCTTAAACCCTGAGTTAGCCAGTCATTTCTGCTTAATCTGAAGGATCAAACACTTTAATGCTGAGGTCACACCTGTGAAAATTCAACTTGGGAAATACAAATCTGATTAAATTTCTTTTTGTGGATAAAGTGACTAGAAAGTTCTTATCTTCTAATTATTTTGCGTTATTGTGCTTGCTGATACCCTTTACAAAGCATGTAGAACTAAGTATATAAATAATAAATTTGCATCTCAGTTAATGGAGTTGTCGCTGTGGATAATACTGCGCATGTGAACATTCACTGTATATAAAGTCAGGTGGTGTAATTTAGTTTGTGTTTTCTCTTGTGAAGAACAGAATTCACTTTGAAAGGAGAAGGAAAATACTTTCCCTGCCAGGTCAGTTTGCATGTTATTCCTTAAAATACTTCTTGGTGACATATTAATTGCTTAGATTCAAGTCTGGGTTTTTTTTGTTTTGGTTTGGGTTTTTTTTCTGAGGGGATAGTTTTACTAAACTTCCTGATCAGCTACTTCATTAAGAAGAGCAGATGTCCTACTGTCTCTTGAGACAATCCTGGAAAATGGGAACTTGGTGACATCAGGATACTCACTCCACCTGCGTATGTGACAATAGCGCTCTCAGTTCATCCATTTCATGCTTGGCTGTCGGCATGTAAACGCAGATACAGTGCCAGAAGCCACGCGTAGCTTTGCATTGTCATAAGGCTCTGATGCTTGCTTTTTTCAAATTCAGCCATGTTTCGGAAGGGTCTTCAGTCGCCTCCCAGACATAAACCCTGACTCAGCCAGTTGCTGGCTGTGGTGATGCTCTGCGAGTGCCCCAGCCAGATTCAAACTGAAAGTAAGTGGTTCTGCTCGGGAACTGCGGAAGTCCGGGTTTGAGTTCAGTTCCTAAACTAGAAAAAGTAAAGACCCGTTTGGGTTTGTTGCATAGCAGTAAGTTGAAAAGCAAACTGTGCTGATATATCCGAGGGTAGAACGGCGTAGACAGAAGTGTAAGCTGTGCATTTACTGGTTTTATTTCCTTTTTTTTTTTTTTCCAGAACTAATGTATTTAAGAAAAGGAAGGCATTGAATTCTAGGAAAAGAAGAATCCAATTCAGTTATGACTAAAATTGGCTTCAGGCCAACTATGTTTAAAAATAACTTCTAAATGAAGAAGTGTTAAATTTTTTTTTTTAAAGTGGAAAAATGCCATAATTTTATAGACAGTGTTTCAGTCATTGCTTTGAACAGATGAATTGAATTTGACAATGAAGTCACAGTGTAAAGGAGCAGACCAAACGAGTGAGTGTGCCTGCGTGCACACGCTGGGTCACAAGCAGTCCAAGACACAGGGAGGAGAGGAAATGGCAGGCTGTCTTTCAGTCCCTTTCTTGCCGCCTCACTGTTTCAAGGATGTGAAAACGTTTCAGATAAAAACCGTCTTCTTGTTCTCCTAAATATTTACTAGTTCAGACAAAAACTAGACACAACCTTGCTCCTCAAATGGTCCCTGAGAAACAGAGCAGGCCTGGTTTATATTCTTGTAAGTCAAATAATTGCTGGCACGAGAGAGTTAAAAGACGTACAGTGGAAAAAGAGATTCGTAGTATTGCATCAGTTGCACTGACTGGAACAAGCTGCAGGCTAATGGACTGAATGATTTCAAAACCAGTCCTGGTGAAGCTGGTAACTGCCTATCAGGGGTTCAATAGCTGTCACAGGGTTTTACATTTCTGTTATTAAACGGGACTGCTGACATTAAGCAATCTCCAGGAAATTTAGAAATGAGCAAACATTTTTTTTTTCATTTCTGTAATGTATTCAGGGGGTCTCTTCATTGTGCTTTTGACAAGGCATCTGCACATTGAAAATATTTTTAAATTCTTCATTCTTTATGGCGCAGCTAATTTTTGCACCACTTCCACTCTGATGAAGGATTTCAGTGAAGCTCTACAGAAAGGTGAAAACTCCCTGGTTGTGAAGTTTCAGATCGTGGAGCGCAAGTGTCAGCCCTGTTCTGGACATGCAGTGAGATTTGCCCTGGGGGAGGTAGTGAAGGCAGCCAACCTCTAAGGATGCGTTCCCAGCCCTGGTCAATGAGTGGTGAGAGTTGGGTGGCAGAGAGAAAGGTGCTTCTGGACTGTGCTGTGCCAGCCTCAGCCACAAAGGTCCTTTGGACTCCAGGCTGTTACCTGCAGCTGGAGTCCCGGTGTCTCCAGGTCTCGGAATAGCTGCAGTCAGAAAGGTCTGATTGCCCCCTTAGTGCAACAGTATGGGGTCACCCACGAGAGGGACCGAACAGAAGGGGAATCATGCTCATGGGTATCACAAGACTTTGGGACAACCCTAAAGTATCTTCCTTGTCTTCCAAGCCAGTAATTGCACAAAAGCATACTCGCAAGTAAGAACTGGGAGTAAATAAAAATTTGGAAGGTTTTTTTTTTCTGCCAGAAATGTCACCAGGCTCACCCTTCCACAGCGTTTACAGTGTAACAGGAAATGTAGTCATTGGACAGGAGGGTGGAGGGCAGCTGGTGAACGGCCAGATACTTCTTTTTTTTTTCTCATTTACAAGGGAAAGCAAGATGATCAGGAGAAACTGGATGCTGCTTTCCCTGACACTGCTTTGGACAAAAACTAAGATAGGCGATATCTAGTCTGATACATAGTTCCTCCTAGATTTCTTTAACCTTTCCTACCTTTCCTTTTTTGCGGAGATAGGTTTATAATTACTTTCCACATGCCGAGTCAAACTCAACTCCCATGATCTACATGGAAAATCCTCCGTTCTGGAGCTGCATTCTCCACTCTTGTAACTCTCCTCCCATGATGTCATGTGTTCCTGTTCTGTGGTCACTCCTCAGCTCCTCTCCCACCTGCTTCCCAGATCCATTGTGGCCTTTGATTGACTGATGTCTTCCCTGTCCTTCTCTGTTGTATTGTATGACACTTGATGTATCAAGTGTGCTGATTTTGGGTAACTGGAATTTCCCACTAGGAAGAGCTGGCTATGGACATGTTGTGCAGTTTGATCAGTGCGACTCTTTGGTGCCTTTTCATACCCTTGTTCCTAAAACCCCTGTTCTTGCAGTTGAGAAACAAGTGGTCTCACTCGTTTTTCTTCACGTTCTTTCTCTATCAACCTCTGCTTTTGCTCTTTTATAATCAAGTTATTTGTAATTCAAAGAGAGAATTATATATCATTGACTATACCACTAAGTTCAAGTAACATCTCTTAAATTATTTGGGTAGGTGTAAGCTCTGTGGTGGGTAGATACGAAGTTACCATGAGCTGTTACACAAGGTGTCAGGCCTGTATCCAGACCATTTAAATAGCAAATACTCAAACTTTCCAGGCACATTTGTTGCACATTTATCTTGTCCTGTTCAACAGTTGATGTTTTTCTACTGGGTGGCAGCATACCTGAGCGCATTTAGAGAAATCAACTAAAGAAAGTAACCCAGAGCATGGAAGATAATGTCCATGAGAAAAATTAGTCTTAGGCAATGTAATTTGGCATTTAGTTGTAGTTTGATGGTTTAAAACTCTGCTTGATTTGCAGACCTAGATATTTTCCAGTGGAAACAGGAACCTCCATATAATGAGTAGAAGCCTTTCCAGTCACAGGCCAGTTGTCCCTAGCTGTGTTCTGCAGGCACTGTGTGGAAATGGTCTGTAGTTTCTCAGAACCACGGTGTGGAAACCACTGCTATACACAACTCTAAATTATAGTTATTAAAAGTTATCTGGCTGATCCAGATAGCAGATTCGAAGAAGCACTGTGAGCGGGATTGTCCTTAGCTCCGCTGTGAGGGCAGTGAACAAAGTGGCAGAGGCTGCTCTTTTATCCACTTTTGCAGCTGCATACAGTCAGGCATCCTCAAATAGCTCAACCTCTCTTCCCCATCGCCTGCGACCCAAGATGTGGCTGCAGACACTCAAGAGACGTGAAGCTTTTGTGCCAGCTCTTCGCACCAAGGAGTTTTGTAGGCATCGTTCCTTGCTGTTCCTCAGCTGAGGGCTTCGATGTAGGTCATCGTCGGAGTTTATGAACAATGACACCAGCAGGCAGCCTCAAACGCATTGGTGTCTAGAGCTGTGGGATTATACATGAACCAGAGTTGGTATATTTATATGTGAGCCAATGTATGATTCTGTATGTACGTACAAGTAACCAATGTCCTACGCAAAGGTGAATTTTTACCCTCATTTGTAGCACTTATTTACTTCTAGAGTAATGGCTTCTGGTTAAGGGCTCACTGCTGATTAAAATGTTAAAGCTAAGGCTAATAGAACAAAATACGGCATTGTCTGCAGTCCTTAACACCATCTGTGTTGGCCTTGGTATGGTGAAAATCAGGGCTCTTGCTTTAGGAAGCTCGTCTTTCACTTGTCTTCAGTAGTTTGAAAACATAAGCTCTCTGTGCTCTTTGTTATATACTGCTCTGCAGGAAATATCTCTTAACCTGACGAGTGAACGCATACACACAGAAATGCTTTAATTGCAACCGATCTAGGTCATGGATAGGCTGGAGGATGGGCATGGTGAGGTCAATGCCATCAACTTCCAGAGGGTTAGAATTTCACCCGTTGTGAGTGGGTGTGTTGTCCTTTGTGTTGTAAGTTTTCAGGGGACTGTTGGGGTTTTTTTCTGTGCTTTCTGTAGTCTGATTAGTGTTCTGCTAAAATAAAGTTCCCCTTTCCTAAAACCAGTCTTGGCATTGTCTGACTGGGGCTGTGATTTCTGCCCCATGTCATATTTCTTTTACTTAGTTCCATCTTATTTGTACAGCCTCTTTTGTAAGCCACAGCGTGATGCCTTTCCAGCAGCTGTTGTTAATATTGTGAATAGATATTACTTGTCTAGAAGCTGCTGTTGGGGACCAGGATCCCATTTTACAAACTTAGACTAAAAAGATGGTTCCTTGTCAAAGAATGAAATGAGAGAATTGATGGATAATCACGGAACAGTATCCTGTCTGTGGTTTTTGTTAAAGGTTTGTCACTAGCCATTGACTGCCTCTGGAAACAGAGGGTCTTGAAGCAAACCACCTGTTTGTCACCGGTCTGACTAGCAGCAGACATGGGGTTTAGGATTATTTTTTACTAATGAATTCTGTAAAGGAGCACGATTTCTTTCACAGGAGTTCTCCCTTCAAGCCTGCGAAGACAGTATTATGAGTGGTTTGGAGCAGGTTTGGCAAAATGTCTTCATCTTTCATTCTTTAAAATACCTCACTCCAACATCTGAGTATGCAGTGATTTCTTTCTGCCTGTCTTTTAAGAACGAGTGGTGATTCATCCTCCTGTTCTGCTTATTTACCAGACTCTCTTCAATTCATCTCTAAAATTTGACACTAGTTCATCTGAGCATCCCTCCTTACCTGGTGGAAGCATCTCAGCTTAAAGTATGATTGGAAATTTGCTCAAGCAGTTTTGTTGGGTCAGTTGTTCAAGTGATTTAAAATCAGTAATCCTTGTGAGCTAGCCTAGATGTAAGCATACATATGAAGTTCTCCATTCTTTTGTTGGTTTAATGAAGGGGGAAAAGGAAAACTTTGGATAATTATTGTTTCAGAAGATTTTACCCAAGACAGAGAGAGTGTGTGTGTCTGTGTGTGTGTGTCTGTGTGTGTGTGTGTCTGTGTGTGTCTGTGTGTGTCTGTGTGTGGGTGGGTGGGTGTCTGTGTGTGTGTCTGTGTGTGTTCTGT
>Ga0181612_156944_pt1 | contig 24308 bp, 14 predicted proteins | sample HoacroProtozoa21_FD_119630 | JGI IMG/M metagenome (GOLD analysis project Ga0181612, IMG submission 119630) | Hoatzin crop microbial communities from Cojedes, Venezuel. Combined Assembly of Gp0051906, Gp0051904, Gp0051908
AGAGAAGGAGACTCCACAACCTCCCTGGGCAGCCTGGTCAAGGGCTCCGTCACCCTCAGAGTGAAGAAGTTCTTCCTCAATACGTGCAGCATCAAGTGAACAGCTCTTAGTTGCGATGATATTTTGTGATGAAAACAGGAAAATTTGCTCAAGGGGAGCTGACCTGGTTCAGTGGCAGTGGAGGAGCTGTATCTCTTGGAGGGGCCTGGGCCACCCTACGGGCAGCAGTACCAGGGCGCCAGCTCAGCGTTCAGCTCCCTCGCTTGGTGCCTGGAGCACCCCAGCCGCAGACGCAGGTTTCCACAGCTGAATTTGGGAGGGGATGCGTCCAAGCTCCCACACAGAGATTTTGCCCTCTTTTCTAATCAGGCAGCACCACAGCGAGAAGAGGCCATTGCAAAATTGCTGATTGTACTTGGATTTCTACCCTGGGAGTTAGAGGGGATCCTGGTGTTTGCATCAAGGGCCCATACAGGCTGGCTGCAGGGATCTGATGGCAGCAGGCAGAAGCTGGGGATGAGGAATGTCACCGGGACACCCTGAAGCTGCCATGACAGTCTCTGAAGGCGGCTGTCTTGCACACTGCTCGTTTGCAAGGGGACACCACAGTCGAAAGCTCCATGACAGTGGCTCAGGCTCCCCTAGCTTCACCATAAAAAGCAAGTCTCCTGCTCTCCAGCCTCTTCAACATGCTTTATACGAACACCGATCCACCATGACCTCCCCGCTTGCAGCAAAGGGCTGGCAGTCTGAAATACACTGCCCTTGGGGACACGATGAGAGTGGCTGCTTTCTGCAGAGACAGCAGCAGCTTGCCCACCCATCCTGGCCAGCCACGTGGAGCCACGGAGTTGCATCTTCCTTCCTTGCAGGAGAGTATCTCCCCAAACCCACTTCAACCGGAGCAGACCCCTCAATATCCCACATCTTCCCTCCATTCTAGTCCTGGTCAAGCTAATCATGGCACTCATTTGCTAAATTAGTACTAACTAACGAAACGCTAATTAAAAAAAGGGCCAACTAATTCATGACTTTTGTTCATAATGGACTTCTCTCTCAGCACTTTGGAGGCACTGGCGTCTCTGCCCTGTGCTGAGGAGTGAAAGCCATTCAATGTCACAAGCACAGGTCACAGGGACACTCCAGCCACGCTGCCTCAGCTTCCCCAGGCGCTTCATAGTGGAAAAACAACACCGCTTTGAGTCACCACTTAGCGCCACGGAGTGTTTGGTGTTTTTTAATATGGGGCCCTTCAGAAGGCAGCTTTTAGGTGGCTTGCTCTGCAAAGATGATAAAACAAACAGAATTGGAGCTAGAGAGGAATTTCTGGAGTGCTCGGCACCAGCCCCAGCCTCTGCTGGGAGTCCAGGCAGGCTCTTAATAACCTGTGGCAGGCTGGTGAGTGCCAAGTGGGCACAGCCCTTTTACAGGTGTATAAATACATACTGTTATTTGAGGAAATAAAAGGCTTTAAAATGTGCTCATGAATTCAGTCGGGGTGCTCGTGTTTGAATGACCTTAGTCCATCCAACCTTTATGTCTCTAGAGCTCGAGGGGCTTTGGGCAGGGCTATAGAGACTGCGACCAGCCAGCTGCCCTCCCCGCACACTGCCAAGCTTTTCACTTTGTCGCAGTGTCCTCTCTGACCAGGCAGCTGCAGAAAGCAAGCATGCAAAGCAGTGTCATCTAATACCTTGGTACGGCCCTTTGGCTCAGTTTGGTCTAATTTGCTAACACATGCACCATAATTACAGGGCTTGTGTTTAGGCATATCTCAAGAGTTCCTTGTACATGTGATAGAAGAGGATAATTCATCCAGAGCCCATCAGGCAAGACCAGCCTGAAACTCTCCGGGGCCAGGCACAGAGCCGTTTGTACAGATGGGAAGGGCCCCAAAAGCGTTTGGAAATCTGGTGCAGATCAAGCAGTGACGTCTGGCGAGACTCTGCTTTTGCCCCTTGCCCTTGCCTCTTCGCAGCCTCCATGGTGATTGTTGACGGGGCAGGAGCAGAGGTGCAGGCAGGCTCCCTCACGAGGGTGCCCAGTGCCACTCCAGTTCTCAGTGTAGCCCCTCTTCCTTGCCTTGCCGCAGCTAGGGACACCCTGGGAAGCTTGAAGGTGTCAATCTGGAAAGGACAGGCTTGGCCAGCCATGCTGGGGAGAGCTCCTGTGTGACCGTCCCCAGTCTGCTGGTGGGGTGCACAACACAAAGGAGGGGACTCGGCTTAGAGATGTGCTACCTTTCTCTTTCCCGACCGTCGTAGCGATGGCTGCAAAAATTTAAATGGAGACCAAGCCCAAGCGTGGAAGTCAATTCTTTGCCTTGTGTGTGCCTAATGGCAACATCTTGTGTTGTCTAATAAGCTCTGTCTTCCGTCTCTCATTGCACAGATTAAGCTTCATAGAAGCTTGCTTACTGGATCTTGTATTAGCCCTGTGCCAGGTAATGTGCAGCCCTGCAGAGAGCGCAGCTTCTCCCAGCTGTGCCCCCCACAGGACCCAAGGTTTTGCTCTTCCTTCGTGATGTTTGCTGAAGTTCTGCACTGAAACCATCCTTGCTCCAGACTCAGCGACACTCACTGCTTTTGAACACCGAGCAGAGCTGTTTTACGTGCTTTGAGATGGCAGACAATCAACAAAGAACAGCTGATACAATTAGCTGATCAAAAAATAACTTCATGGCATTTTTTTGGCCTAGAAACCTACCTCACATTAATGCAAACGTTCTGTCTGTTCCCCACAGGGATCCACACCTGAGGGAGCAGCACCGTGGAGCTGTGCTGTGCAGCTGCGTGCTAGCAGATTCCGAAGGTAAGCGAGGTCCTGCGCAAGGCCCTGAGGGCTCCGTACCTTCGGGGCTGGTTGCTGAACTGTGATGGTTTCTCTTTGCAATGCAGTGAATTCCCGGCCTTCAAGCGGGGCTGTTGTGTGGGGACGCGACCTGCTGGTAACAGCTCTGCAGTTCTTACAGTCTTTGGCCAAACGGGAGGGTGGCAGCGCTGCCAGGAATGTCGGTGGCTTTTTCCTGATGCTTCTATGGAGTTTCTGAGAATTGTTTAAGACATTTAATTTGTAAGTTTCCCAAAAGAGATTCTTACTTCCCAGAGGACTGAAATATTTTGAGCTCTTTACACTGAATTATCGGCTCCAGCTGAAGATGAAACCATGCAGCTGCCTGGACCATAATGTTTCCATGAGAGGATGGGCATGGCTGTCACGTGCGGGCCCTGTCGAGGCCTATCTCCATGCACCCAAGGAAAGATCACAGCCACAGCCTGGAGCTGGCAAGAGCCCTTCCACTGAAGTGCTGCAATTGCAATTGCTCTCACTAAAGCTACATTTGGTCTTCTATCTGACCTTCTTTGATCTTTTCCACAACCTCTGGCAGGTCTTCAGTGCATTCAGTTCTTTATATTAAAGCAATCAACCCCACATGCAACCAATTAGGTTTAGACATAGTTTGGTGACCATAATATTGTACAGACCTTCTACCAAGTTTTCAACAAGAGAGGGTGGCTCCTACATGTCACTTTCTAGTGGGGAGCACGCTGACTGCAGTTCAGAAATATCCCAAGGAGAAAAACATATTCCAGAATTACACTCCAAGCCCAAACGTCCCACTTGCAGACAACATACTGGCTTTGTGCACATATAATAGGGACCCAAACTCTGCTCCTCCTCGCTGGGTACAGCACACAGGGCAAGAATCTCACTAGACCTGCGTGACCAGGTTTGTCATCCAATAACCTCATCACCTGCCACTGTGATTGCCCGTGACACACATCAAATATGTTTTGCTTATCAGAAGCAAAGAGGCAGCAGCACCTGTAAAGTCTTTTAGCTCCATCCATTTTGTCCAGGGCCCTAAGAAGGGGTGGGAGGGCAGCCAGTGCAGGTGGATATTTGCCTTCACTGCCTTTGCACTGAATACAGTGCAATCCCCGTTGCTTCCCTCTCCCTTACTGGTGTACTGATGCAATGCAGCATGGCCAATGTTTATCGTATTACCTAAAGTTCCTCTTTGGGCAGTCTTCAGTTAGAGATACATCCTCCATCTGTCAGTGCTGTCAAACAGTTCATACTTGGACATGGATGAAGAATAAAACTCCCTTCTGTTCAGATAACCCTGGAACAGCAAAAGCCTTCCAAAATTCAGCAGAGGCATTAAAAACACATCACCGGTGTCTCTTCTGAGCGCTGGGATACAGGCTATTGACACTGATGATTGTTAAAGTGTTCTAGAATCTGTTCACCATGGACCTTGCCCATTAGTGATGGAGAAGCAGCACATTTCCTTGTGTGGGTTATTTCCTTTCAATGGAAGGAGCCAGTGTTGATGGCGATTGCTGGTTTGTTTGCTTGCTCCCCTGCCAGTGAGAGGATTTGTTGTGTCGGGGGGCTTGGTGGCAGTAAGAGCAACTTCAAGTCAATTCTCTCACACCTCGAGAGCTCTCTTCAGAAAGAGTGCTCTTTTTTTCCTGCCCCCATCTTGCCAAGGAGAAAGAGACATCTGTGCAGACCTTCTAGGTCTTGCCATAGCACAAACATGCAGTATGAAGCCCACAGGCAGCAGTACTATAGATCATGGCTCTGGTGCTAGACTATTTGTAGAGTATTTGCATTCCAGCAAAAGGTCTGGCAACAGGAACTCTAATGAACTTCAGATGGAAAACTATTTAATGGAGTAGGTTTCCTTCAAAAATGTCATTCTGTCACAATCAAAACGCTTTGTGAAACTATGATTTTTAACAACTTTTTTTTTGAGGAGCAAAATCCCAACAATTTTTGGAATAAAACATTTAGATTTTTAATTTTATATAATATGTGCATTTTTAAAAGTTATAATGATCTTAATAAGCCAAAACTACTTATTTTTGTGGAATTTTCCTTTGTGGAGAATTTCAACATTTTGAGGTTTTGTTCTGAACTGGAACGAAAACAAATTTCAAAATCTCAAAATCATCTGTGAAACACAATTTCCATTCTCTGGCCAGCTCAAGTTTCAGGCTAGGACATGTATAATAGCTCCCCTGCAGAGAATCCCTTTAGGAAAAATGTCTCTGAATTAATTTACTGGTGCAAACGTACAGTTTTAAAGATTTGTCTGTTTGTTCAAGCAGATACCTCAGCGCTGAAAGCTCCTCCAATCCCCAGAAGCCTCCACAAGTTCCTGAAAGACTGATTTCCGAAAGGCATTGCTAACTTTGTACAGTTGATGGTGGTCATTTCCTGCTATGGGTATTAGTTATTCAGTTACAGCCACTGATTTGCCACAGAGCACAGAATTGATATCACAACTATTTTCTTGTCCAGCTTTCGTTGGATTCCTTTGAATAGTTTAAACTAGAGATTATAAGCTTTATATTACACTTTCAAGGTAGGTGCTGTCTGTTCAGATTAAAATCATCAATAGAACAGAATTTATATTCAAGAGTATTTAGCTGGATTTAGATATTTACAGCCTTAGCAAATAATTCTGCTTCAAAAAAAAAAAACCACACATTACAAACAAGATGACTTGCACTTTCATGCGCAAAGAACAAAAACCTAGGAGAAATTAATTATTAGCAATGCTGATGGAGACCTACTGTAAGTGCTGTTTTCAAGTTAATTACTTTGGATTTACAGTGACATAAATGAGATCATAGGCCAATCTGTTCGCAGCAGCTTTATATATCACAGAGGTATGAAGAAATCTAATACTGAAATGAATTAACATAAATAGATTTTAAGTTAATCACACGCTTTGCTAAAAAAAAGCCGGCATGTCATGGTGCTTTTTGCTGCCTTTTTCTAGTGGTGTTTTACTGGAGGGGAGGTGGTGTGTACTGTGCTGATGTGGAGAGTGTCTCCTCCTCCAGAAAGCAAAGGCTTTGTGTCAAGGTGAAAGCTGAACTAAACACACACTCTGCAGTCAAAGTTTGTTTATAACTCCTGACTCTGCTGGGTCAGTTACGCGGCAGTTTCACTAAACAAACAAGTAAAAAGCAGGTCAATGTCCAAATACTGGAGTGCAGCTTATTTAAACTGCTTCAATAGTTGTAGGAGGAGTAAAGCTGTGAGTGAAACCAACTGCCTCTGCAGTAAATAGAAGTGCATGAAATGCCCTGGATCAAACTCCTGCCCAGGTATGACTCTGAGCTGTCCTTGTCTTTCACTACGATGCCTCTGACCAACCATCTCAGCATAACGCAGGAAGTTACTGAAAGCACATCTGGCACTTGATGCATTTGTTGCAGAATCAGCAACATGAATCTTTCAATCCATTATCTTGAGTTGCTATACTGTAAGGTGTGTGTTAAATCATCACAACAGGAATCACTCTCCGAAGGACTGGAGAGGACAGAAGAAACCAAAATTGCATGGTAAATCCATCAAGAAGTGACACAGAGGAGTGCAGCCAGCTGAATCAGTACTGTATCTGTCCCTCTCCCATGCCTCAGTTCGGCAAGATACTTTCTGGAATCATTACCCTCTTGAGTTAGCCATTTACTTTCTATATACAAACCACCTCCTTTACTAGACTGCCCATGCACCTCATACCGCTTAATGTAATTCACTTCAGCAGCCCTGTGAGGTACAAAAGTGCAATTATCCCTCATTTTATATAGGCAACTGAGGCCTAAAGTTAGGAAGATGCCAAAATATAGGTAGCTAAACACCAGCCCTGTCTCCAGCTGAGCCTTCCCCTTTGTATTTCCTTCTTGAAAGACTGAACGCTTGTCTGGGTCTGGAGAAGAACATTTCCATTCACTTGTCTTTCAATCTGCATACCCCTTACCGAACATACATGAGCAATCAGTCATCTGATGCATATCAACCTGTATCTGTCAGTTCATAAATTTGTTATCAGCCCACATAATGTAACCCTAGCCTATTGACTTAATATCCCATCTTTTCTTCTATGCTAGAACGCATGTAAAAAAAATGCCCACCCGACTGGATACTTAATTTTAATGTCAAATGACTCCTACACAACTTTACTCCCTGCTTGCCTTGTATTGTCCAAGAAGCATGCTAGCCTGCTTCCTGCTTGGAGGCTGACTTTGCCAAGGCCAAGGCACGCGGTCCCACTGCCACCAGGTAACCGCGCCGACGCCACAGCTCAGCTCAACAGCAACTCTTCCCCTCTCAAAAGGAGAGCTGTTACTGTCAGAAGTGGAGAGGAAAGGGTCTAGCAGGGAGTCAGCTCCCTGCTGGGATGGACCCCTTCCTAGTTCTCACGTGCTTGATAGCAATTCACCTATCTGGCACCAGCAAATTCATCAGCTGGAGTCTTGGTCATTTTCCTCAGTGTAAAATTTCCCTAAGGCCATTTTAGAATCATTCCTTAATTTTTACCTCTGCTCCTGTGTTTGGAAAAGCTCCCTTTAGATGCTGTGGTTGCTCTCTTAGGTTTTTGCTCTCTGGTAGTATTTCTGAAGGGGACTGTCAGAAGCACTCTGTGTTGGTCTCACTCTGCTCTGCCCATAGCATAGACTGCCTTTGACAAGGGCAAACATAAACCAGGGTTGTTTGCCTTTGAAGACTCCAAATTGAAATAAAAACAAAGATTTGCAAGATTAAAGCAACCTTACTCAGGCAGATTTATTCTAAGGGAAATGGGCAGAGAATTGGACCCAGGAAGATAGCAATACAGGAATCCCTAGATTCCTAGACAAAACCTGTCTAAATGAGTTTGTGGCCAACACTTCAAACAAGCAGTTGGCCCTCCCATCAGCTCTTACAACGAAGCGATTACGGCAGAGCTCCACGCAGCTGGCAGAGAGAGCTCCTCCGTGGCTTCTGCTGGCAGCCTGACATGTGAAGGTGCAGTAATACATTAACTGCACACCGCAAGATGGAAACCGCTGCTTCTTTTGATTCTACCTGGAATACTTTTTTCCTACTCAGCATGTAAACATGTGAGTAAACAGGGAGAACAGTTTAAAAAGCATCAAGCATGATCAAAATGCTAAAGGAGAAGAATATATTGTTCGGCTGAGCAGAAGTGAGGGAGGCAACCATCCAACTCGGCAGGACAAGGGATTTGTTCAGGGAGCCACAGAAATATTTGTCTGGAAGCCATGGCAGAAAATGAATAAAAGTATGCTTCATAATAAACATCAGGACGATCTTGTATCACTGAGATCTAGTAGGCTGGGAAATATTTCCTTCAGGAAAGCTCTGGACTTTAAAGTCAAACAAAGATTTTCTAATAGCTAAAGAATAAATAAATGCATAGAGTAGTTAAAATAGTATTAGATTCCCATGCAGAATGTATAAATGAAATAGCAATAGCACTTTTAGAGCAGCAAGTATTATACAGGACTAAAAACCTAGTGAGACAAATCTAACCTGCTGTCCCATAGTCAGCCAGCTGCAGCCTATGATCTGCAACTGTGGCAGCAGGAAATAATGGGAGAAATCAAATGGGTCAGTATAAAACCAATGAGGAAGTAGAGGAAACACAAAATCTGTGACACAAAATCAATAGATTGATCCCTTTTATGCTGTCCAGCTCCTTTTACAATGTGTAATAGCTGTTTTGCAGTGCCACAGTGCAAGAAAAGCCTACTGCATGCTTTCTTGCACCTTTCTGAGCAGATGGTCACAACTAAAAACTCTACTTAACAATTAACAAATCTATTTTATTAGTAGTAGTAGTAGCATCGGCAGCAGTAATGGTTGCTGTGTCACAGTAGCCTTGAGAGTCACGAACTGTATGCCCTGGCCTGCTGCACACTGCACTTTACAAGCACACAATAACAGATGGAAGAGTTTAAAACCTTGATCTTATTAATTTGTAAAATTCTTATTTGATTTTAAATTGGCTCTTTTCCAGCAAAGATTTATTTGTGCGCTTTTCTTTACCACTGTGAGGAACGTGACTACTCACAATGTGGAAAGCAAAGCACATGCAGGACAAGAATCAGAAACAAGCACGAAAGAGAGGAGAGATGGAGAATATTAGCATCCCTGAAGACTTTTATTTGCCTTTGCCTCTTTATAATGTGAAGCTTTATTTACTGCCAAGCCCCTCCACACGCAGAAAACATGGGTGAAGACGCAGAGCATGCTTAGACTGCCTTAAAACTTCAGAAATTTGAAAACGGCCATACATTTTGGCTTCTTGTTCTTTGGCATCTGGTTTCTGAGCCTTGCAGTGCATTTGGATCACATTTTCAGGCTTTTCCCTGCAACTGGAAGAATTAGAAATTTATTGTTAAAAAAAATGAAAAGTGAGAGTCATGTGATCCTGTGCTTCCAGGAGCTGAGACTTGAAGAAAAAGCCCACCCCAGACTCACAATAAAATCATGAGAATTGAAAACACCAGACTTAAGAAGCTCATCCAAGCTTTCTGCTGTGCATATGGAACAGGGTGTTGTCAGGACTAGTTAGTTAATGTCATAAAGCACTCAGAAGAACAACGTTAGTTATTGTTTAGGAGGAAACCAAAGTGTAAAGTGTTTTACATATAAATCTGCCCTTTAGAAGAGCAATATTAAAAATGCAAGATTGAGCTCTGGATTACTGAAGGGTAATAAAGAGGTTTTAAACACAGACATAACTCATTCTGCATGAAAATGACTTAGTAATGCCTTGACCAAGCTGGAAACAGGACCTCTGGAAGCGATTAGGAGTGGGCTGTCTCCCACCGTGCCTTCCTTCCCCATCTGCTTGGGACGGTCGATGTGCAGAGCAGCCCAGTGAAAGCAGCTAACCCCAGAGCCGAGCAGGGAGGCCGTGGCTCTGCACCTCCAGTCAGCCTGCCTTCGACTCAGGAGCAGAGCGCAGGGTGGTGGCAGTGGCTCTGCCGGCACTGACAGGTCACACCTTGCAAAGAAGCAGACTGTGCTGTGACACACATGGTGCGGCCATCCTTGTGCCTGTATCGCAGCGATTTCAGGGGGTTCAGACCAGCTGCAGCCTCGCTCTGTGGACTGAACATCCCCACAAGCAACTGGAGCCCGTTTGGTGCACTCCCGGAGCGCCTCGCCTGTCTGCGTTCAGGCAGAGCAATCCAGTTTGCAGAGCTGAGATCCCGCTGCAGTGCGAGCAGAATGGGGTGAGTGGGGAAAACAAGGAGATTTCGTTCAGAAGTGACTCCTGAGCTGAACCAACCCACTGCCACAGGCTCACGTGCAGCTCTGCCCTCTGGATGTCAGGAACGTCAGCTCCGAGGGCAGAATTGAGCCTTCTGCAAAAAATATTTTGGGCCAAGTGTTTTTCAACTTTGTCCACTTGTGCATTCAGAAAAATATCGCCAATGAGGTTGAGGAGTCGGTGAGAGCAAATGCAAGCCTGCTGACAAAAGTTTTGCTTTTCCTTTGCACCTTTTGCAGAGTCTTCAGAAGTCCCTGCCTTCCCCAGACATCCCCAGCTAAGAATTTCCGTCTTCTGGACCAGATCTGTGAGCAGCAGAGCTCTGTTCAGCTTGGTGGCAGGAGAATAATTCACACATGTTGAAACATTCATTTCCTGGCTTTAGCTGCTTTAGAGCTTGACCTGTCTTACACGCTACATAACTGCTTGGAACCCGCTGGCCTGGTCCTCCTTCAGATGCAACGTGAAGGGACCGCTGTTACTTTGTTAGGAGAGAACTTAACACAAACAAGCCGCCACCAACTGCAGTTCATGTATATGGTTATGATTTTAAATTGCAAACAGGAGGCTACTTGGCTTTGCATGGTAAGCATTGTCTGGCAGCGGATGGGCTCCTCTGATCTCCCTGAGCCTTGGATTGCTGCTGTGAGATTGTGTCACCACTAGTCATTAATTATTTCATCAAAAGCTTATTTTTCTCATTTCCTCATCATTATTTCCACCTAGTTTCTTATAAATTGAATCCAGTTATTAGCAAGGCTTGATTCTCGCCTAAGTGGGGCTGGGCTTTGCAGAAAAAAACAATGACCTTAGAAAAAAATGTACTGTTGATATACATAGTTCACATGCATATCAACATATGTCTGCATACACTGAGCGAGAAATTACTGTATATGTGTATAAACATTGCTCTGACCCTCTGACCCTCCTTGTCCTTCCATTTAGTCTGCAAGCAGGTTCCCCTTCTTCCGACCTGTTAATAGATAGAAATGTTGCCATTCTCACCATCAGAATGAATAAAAAAGGAAAAGCAGAAAGAAAAAATGAGTGCAGCTATCGGGAGATTCTACAGCATCTCCACCTCCTTGGGAGATAACTTCTTTTTAAAAAGTGCCACAGTGTTCTTGGAAAAATGGAGACCCCTCCTGGTAATGCCAGCCCTGATAGACAAAAGAGGATAGCACTACTCATGGGAGATAATTACAACCTCAAGAGAGTTGAGAGTACCAAGCCAAGTAAGTGGGGGAAGAGGGAGGCAGCCAAAAGGTCAGGAGAGAACGCTCAGAAAGCTCTCCTGTCACCAGCTGCTGAGATGCTAGCAAAGAGAGAGGAACAACATGATCCACCAACTCCTCCAGCCCCTCAGGGAACAAAAGCAGCTTCAGAAGGACACTGCCAGCAACAGCCTGAAGCATGGAGGCTACCGGGCCGCAGTGGGCCAGAGGTGAGGGGAATGCCCCAGGAGAGGCTCCCCCGGCAGCCCCAGCGACCCAATGGTCTGGTCACTAAATCAAAATGGCAACAAAAGCTGTTAGACAGAAAGCTGCTGCTGCCACCCTTCCGCAGCCTGGCTGCAGGAGACAGGAACACTCGTAGCAATTTGCTGTACCTACGCAGGAGTCATCTCAGTGAAGAGCCCAGCTGTTTTTGGGAAACACAGTCTTCTCCGCACAATATTTTCAGCATGTCGTGCGCCAAGCAATGAGGAATGTCAGCAAGATCCCTTCTGTGCCTGACTCAGCAATGGCGCTGTGATAAGCGCGGTTTGTCCAGCGGCTTGTGCTAAAGAACGCAAGACTTACCACAAGGACTCCAACTCTTTCACAATGCCAGAGCAGAAGAATATAAGAGCAGCCACACTGGGCCAGGCCAAAGGTCCATCTAGCTCTTGTCTCCAACAGTGGGCAAAAGCAAAATGCCTGGGGAAAAGTATGAGCACAGAGTAAGCACATACAATATTTCCCCTGAGTGCTCTCCCAGCTGCCAACCGTCTCCAGATCAGAAATTTCTGGAGCCAAGTATGTTTCTATGTACTTTGAGCCCTGTTAGCTGCCCTGGGTTGCATCCTTCAGCAGTCCTTGTGCTTCCCGTAATCCTTGTCCTCTCCTAAGACTTATTCTTTCTGGTCTCTCATTTATTTGCCCTCCAGATACTCTTCACCCTCTTCATGATGGATGCATGCCCCTCCATACCATTCACCTGAATTTTCCACCCTCAGTCTTACATGATCGTCCTTTCTTCCCTGGCCTACAAGCTTCACCACAACTGATGAAGAAGATGCCTAAAGCTCAAAGTCACCTACTGGGACTGTCCGTCACTTGAAAGTTAATTCTTCCACGCTACAAACTCTCAAAATTTTTTGGTCCCAGGATACACATTTTGTCCCATGTTTCCTCACCCTCACTGGTTCTTTCTGACCCTTCATTTTTGCAGTTCTCTGTCCAGGGCTGGTGCCCCTCTCTGAGCTTTAGTTGTGCTCCCTCCCCAAATCTCTGTGGATTATCAGAATTTCTGCAAATTTTTTTGGCTTCTTTGTAGCAGAACTGTTCATGAGAAGTGATGGACCAATTTTCTGGTGCTGTCACCTTGTGTAACCAAGGTTAGGCCTTGGAGTGTGTGACACTCCTGAACTAGGTGGATTAAATGTACATCAGACTTCTGCAAAGTGTGAAAAAGACAAAAGCCTTAGGTCTTTCCATAAATCCCCACGCAATCTTTTTTGGCTCCTGAGAAAGACCCATTAAACTGTCTGCAAGCCCTCATTGGCAAAGACCCTATTGTGAGGGGACACTATAAGTAGTAGCCCAGTCTTAGTAATTCAGAATTGACAGTGAGCAGACAAGTCCCCGAGATTTGCACCACGTGGCTGATTCCCAGAAGCAGCAAGTTATTTTCAGTGCTACGACAGTCAGAGGAGGAGTCCGTGTAAGAAATCACAGCTGTCCTCTTTGAGAAGACAGTGTCCATACTTCATCCTGCACTTCCCCACTGATGAATCACCTCTCCAAGAAAGCTGTTCCCATGAGTGCAGTGGGTTCAAAGAACAGCTCTTGCACCCATGGCGATGAGTCAAGCTTCTGCTCTCTATGCTTTCTGCTTGATTGTCGTCAGTGTTGACACACAGAGCCCACCGCTACTCTGCCTGGGGAAAGAACTACCATAGCTTCCTTACTAGGGCTACAAGCTTCAAAATGGCACCTTTCTTCTTCTGGGGAAGATGAACTACTCTGATGAATCAAAGGAAGGCTGTTATTCCTCTCACCCCTCATTCCTGGTGGAAAGGGAGGAGGTCAGGGAAGGTCGTATGATTTTTCTCACTCTTTCCTCATCAGTAATCACCAGACTGAAGGATTGACCCTCATGGGCTCTGGGCAAATTATTTCCCCATCCACAAACTCCACAGATACTCATTATAAAGAGTTACTTTCTTGTCTGGCTTGTAATTCTGAAGGTTAAAGTCCGTTGTTCACAGAAATGGTACACTCTGAGCAGGGTTCCTGTAAGCATCCCCACATTCTCCTGTGCTGACACTAAGTGTAGACACCATGTCTACACACATCTGCAGGGAGCATGTTTTAATGCCCATCAGCCTCTGGCTTCTCACAGCCCGTGAATGTATATCATTTCATGTGGTGTTCTTGCCAGCTCCCAAGTGGTGCCCTGCCAGAAGATACCTCAATTTAGAAAAGCAAATAGCGAGGCAAGCTTCATCTTGCTGCACGCACAAAAGAGAGGTTGTAGAAAAGTATGTAGCTTAACCCTTGGGTGCTCATCACGAGGACTTGGCACAAGGGGCCATCACAGCACTTCTGGGGTGTCAAACCTCTGCCAAGTGAGCTGTTGCTCACCTCTGCAAATGGCACTGGGAGAATCTGTACATAGTCTACCCCCGCGGCACACCAGGACTTCAAAAGTGATCCCGAGCACATGACCAGCTGCAAACTGGTCCAAAGCTGGAATTAGCTCCTCCACTAGAAGAAGCACACAAGGCACAGAGAAAAGCTATTGACGACATAAACAGAGTCTTATTTTGGCTTTGCCAGTTGTTGCCCATTTGTGTCTGGTGTGAAGTCATTGTCCTGCAACTAACAGCAGGCACATGCATGCATGACATTATCAAAGCAGAAGGAGATGTCGTCATGCTCCACCGGAATTAGAAATCTTGCCAGGAAAGAATATTTTTAAATACGGTGTTGCTACATCCCCATGCCTCTACAAAGCAGGAAAATGTTTTAAGAATTCTTACTTAACATCTTTATCAGTGTATAAGCAAAATAAGACTGTTTATAGTTAAGGTTTATCTGTGTAAAAAGTTGGAGTAAAAAAGCGTATTTAAAACCCAGCTAAATGTAAATATGTAAATCAGCCATTTGTTGGAAATGTTTCACTTGGTTCAGAGGAAAAATGTTACTACAGCATTACCCTCCACTCACACTTTTCTTCTACCTATTCCTTTGTATCATTCATGTGTTCAAAATTATATTAAATATTTTGCTATATAGAGACTGTGAGTTCTTAGGGGCAGGGACCACATGTTTTTCACCCCAACATCTAACACAACAAGGTTGTGTCCTGGCTAATAGCCAAGACATCTGTCCTCAAATAAATATTAATGCTACACCTCAGCATGCACCCTCTGATAGTTGTCAGGGCTGTAATTCACAACATGCATCTCACCGAGAGATTTTCCTGCACAGCACTCCAAAGCCCTAACAAGCTTTGAGCAGACGACAAAAGAGTCTGGCAAGCTGGCAGTGACAGCAAAAATGGACATTTTTGCAGCAAACCCAGTGATTTATACAACGTCTTCTAGAACAGCAATATGTTATGGAAACACTACACATCTGCATAATTGCACTCTGCATGATGCCATCTACTCCGTACAGCCCACTGTGCTGGAGTATGTGCACTGATCACCTAAGGTATGCTGGGCTTCATTTGAAACACATTAGTACTAATCACAGCATCTTCTCACACTTCCTATGCAAGAGTAAACACCAGGAACGCATTGCTCTGCCCTCCCCCCTCTCCCCCCATGCGGAGACTATACAGCAGCATCGTGTCCCACTCACAGCAGACCTGAGACTCAGCGTGACATAGGTTATCTCCTTATGGAGGTAACATCACTATACACAGCGCATGGATTTAATTTTCAACAATCTGTCTGGTTTAATGGCAATTAGTCCCTTTAAAAGCTGTATACTGAAACATTCACACCCCTAGACCAGCCTAGCTCAGATGAGCTGTTGTCACCGTGTCAGTGCCAGCAGCTTGCCTCAGAAGTCCCTTTGGTCGCAGACCCTTTTCTCCGGTCGCTCACCCTCCTGCTGTTCCCATCAAATGTACTTCAGACAGTTGTCAGCTCTAGCTCGGAGCTCTCAGCTGGCAGCAAAAAAAAGACATGACAGCAATGGCAGGGCTTCTGCCACATTTCAATCCCAAACCTCAACCACAGCAGGGGTATGAGCTGCAGGAGCCCACGGGTGCCCTGCACCCACACCACACACCAACGCATGAGGCTGAGCCATAGGCATCTCTGCAGCTTCTCGCAGTGCTGGCACCACTCACTGAACTGAGCTCCGAGTTTTTCACATTAAAGCGCAACTGGGTCTCTCCTTCCCTCTTGCATTGTGCCTTGTGGACTCTTAACAGCAGCCGCATATGTGATGGTGGGGAGTGTAAGGGAGATATAAATCAGCAAAAAGTTAGAGCTCGAGGAAAGGCACACACAAACTAGAAAGCTAAAGAGACCTCACGGTGCCAGTGCTGTTTCTGAGGTAACTCATTCGAAAGCAAAAGGGGAATAATATATTTAAACTGAGGCAGAATTACACAATTAGGAGGGGCTGGGATACTACCCAGTCGACAGAGTCAGCGATAGAAGAGAGCCTTAGCCATGCATCAAGAGAGGAACTGGACACATTTTTGGAAACAGAGCAAACTGAGGCATAAAGCCACTGGCCAAGGTTAAATGAGCTGGAAAAGAAAGTGATTTATATTTCCTGGGCCGATAAGTGCAGGTCTTGCTGGGCTTTCAGGGCAGACTTTCCCCATTTGTTATTGTTCCTATGTTGGTTGCATGTTCATTTCATATTGATAAGATTAAATGTAATGGCTTTGGAAGTGTGAAGCCACGATTGCTTTGAAACTCTCAATCAATGGGATAAACCCAGATTGCCTTCCCTGAAGCCAGCAGAGAAAGGCTGGACTTAAATTAGTTTGGCAAAAATCAGTATTCAGCCTTTGATAACATAACGTAATATAACATAATATAACATAACATAGCATCGCATCACGTCAGTGCTGTTTAGCTTAAACATAGGTAGCAGATTTGAGCCCTTGAGAACACATTGCTCATATCAGAGAAGTGGTATTCTTTCTTTCCCTACCATTAAATATTTTTCTGATGCAATATTCAGTGGCAACCAAAGTACATATGGGCTGAAATGCAAGCTGAGATTTTACAGCTCCCATTGGTTTAGCATCTCTCAAAAGTCAGTACTGTGCATATGCACAATCTCAACAGGGAATAAGCATGAGGCATCCTGGAGAGGAGACCAGCTCTTCCCTGGCTCACATCTCAACGTGTCCTTTCAAGCACGTGTATCATGTCCACCACCACCATCTACTACATGGAAACTGAAATCCTTGAACCAAGGGGAGGGAGGAGGCATATGGGGGGTGTCTTCTCTCTAGACTTAGTAATGAGCATGAAAAGTTACGTCAGGCTTTCTCAGAAGCTAATCTGTGGCTTTCAGGCCAACACGGGTTGTTGCCAATGACAACTCGATTTCTGCATCAGCAGGTCACAGAGATCAGGTGGGGGCAGAGGGAGTGCATGTATCAGCCCAATGAGACAAGGCCGAGCTCTCTGTCCACTGTTTCCTTCTCCTTCAGTTGGCATCTCCCTGTCCTGAGTTTGGGGGCGTGGGGGGGAAGTAACCCTTTGAAAAACAGAACCCAGATGTACTCAAAGGCAACTCCTGGCTGGCAGCTGTGGTGCTTCCTGGACAGTCAGGGGATTCTGTAAAGCCAGGGGACGAAATGACTGTGTGTCACACAGGGTGTTTACCAAAGGCTAAACAGATGACATAGTGGCTGTGACATCCATGCTAACAACACTGCATCAATCTCCTCGCTGCTACTGCAGGGCACAGCAGCTCAGGCACTGGCCTCTCACCTCCTGGATCACTGTCGTGATGCACAGACTCTACACAAGGTGTAAGGACAGAGGCCACAGCAGTACAGGCCGCTCGGCAACCTGCTGCGGAGGTGGGTGCCATTTGGTGCACGGCGCTGGGGAGGCCAACCTTGCTTCAGGTGAGCGGCGTGGGCTGGCCGCGCACGCCGGCCTGGCTGGGGGTCCTCCCTGCCGGGTGGGCTGCTCTGCCAGACCGGCTGAAATGGACGCAGCAGCTATTTTGTCAGAAGGCAGCATCAGACAGGAGGCACTTACTGATGCAAAATGTGGTGTAGGATGTAAAATCTAGCTCTTGTAGTCAAAAAAGAGGAGATAGGTGAGAGTTGCACAGGATGAATCTCATATCCTCAGCCTGGGAGCCTCGCTATGCTGCAGGCACACTGGGGCAGGAGGTCCATCTATAGCTGCCGCTTAGCTCTGGGGCAATCTGAGGACATCTTGGCCATCAGACTTGCATAGCATAATCTTTCCCAGCCTCTCCCCAAAGCCTGAGAGAGTCTGGCCTGATTTGTCCTGATTGGATTTTGGATCAAGCCCAGAAGGTACGAGGATTTCAGCAGAAGATGGTTGGGACCAAAGCTGCTCAAACAACCCTAGAGCCAAGCTGATAAAGGCACTTTTACAACACAGTCCTCATTTTATAAATGAAGCAAGAGATAAGAGGAGATAACAGATTAGAAAAGATAAACCCTCTACTGTCCTCCACCAGTCCTTGATACGTATCATACCAACCTCCAACTCAAGGCACTCAGACCCTGCAGAGTTCAGGCCTAAGGTAAAGTATCTGGGGAGACATCATGAACTGAATATAGATCTCCTGGTTGTGGCCGTGATTCCCAAATGATAAACACAACTTCCCTCCCAAGGAAACGCTGAGCAGATAAGAACAGCCTTAAATAAAACCATTACAATAAAACACCGAAGTAAATCGGCTTGCAGTCTGGGATTGTGACTGTAGCGAGAAAAGCAAGAACTTGGAGTCTTGAAGGCACACTGATAGGTAATGGTTGAAGAAATCTCAAAAGCAAAAATTTCTACTACCACCCCAGGTTTAGGCTCTGATACTAATGATGTAAAATTATAACTGCAGAATCACATGACTGTAGCATAAAAATCAGTTTAAGAAACAGCTTGTAATTAATAGTGCATACTGACAGCAAACCGATCAGTTCCTGCTATCTTCATGAACTTGACACACGTGGATGCTCCAGCTATGCAAGTTGTACATTGGCTGTACTCCCAGCTGGGGAGATCTGTAGCACCTGACTGAAGAAACTCTGCATTTCTTGACTTGTTCTTACTTGAGATACATCTTGGAATAAACACCTATATATAATATTCCCTCTCTATCTTAAAACAAAACCAACTAGAAACAGACACAAAGTGGCTTCTGGCCAGGACTTTTTCAAAACATCTGCTGTGCACCTCAGTCAAGCTCTGTGCCCTGTGAAACCAGATTTTAATGAAGAAGGAAAGGAAGAGGAAGCAAAATCACCTGTGGCTTTGCTTCTGAAGAACTGGATGGTTGCATTAGGCTTGGTTTAGCCTGGCTTTGAGCACAGGTGTTAACTAAATAAAATGTGTTGCTTTTCTGATCTGCAGCCTATAGATTTAGGGCAAGGAATGCATGGTCTGACAGGAAGGAGTCTATTGCAAGCAAGTCAAGTAAGTTCATTGAGTATAAAAATCTCTTTAAGTTGTTACATTTTGAATTTACATACTACGCAGCACAAATGTGTTACTGGCTATCATTATTCCTACGGATACAGCCGAGTCAAATTCTAACCAATGTGAATTTGAAAATGTCAAGAATAAGCACATTTAAGATACTAACTGCCAAACATTTAAGAAATTACTCCGAGTTTCACTAAATCTTAGCACTAAATCCTCTTATATAACCTAAAGAACAGATCTCTCTTTGTTTTTAAAATGTACTCAGCATTGTCTGCTTGGCTACCAGCTGCTGCTATCTGCCTGCTGTGGTTGGTAACTGTAAATGTGGGGGGCCATTTTGAAACCAAAAGAGATTAGAGACAAGAAGAGGAAGTCCAACAACTTGAAGATGCTATCATCAATCCACAGCTGGCTGGGAACAGGAAGCAAGCGGAGATGGCATACAGAACATACAGCCTCTATGGCAGAAAGACAAAAATTAAAGGCTGTAGAAATGGTAGACATTATTTCTCTATGGGCATCGTTATTGCTTCAGGCTGATCATGTGTGAATGATGAGCAAGCACACAGAGCGTGGGCTCTCTCCTGGTGCAGACGAGGCACGGTTTGTCTTACAGCACAAATGGTTTTATAGCTGCTTTAGAAAGGGAGCAGGGCAAAGTGCAGAATGAAGAATAATGATCTGCAAGAGAACTTGAGGATCAGACTTCATTCCCATGAATGTCAGAGTTTTGTATTGACCACAGCGCAAGGGTATTCAGGTCCTGAATGGTTTCCTCGCCAGTTTAATTATAGCAGACGAAATGCAAAACAAGACATGGTTTCTCATACACAGCTTGCAGGGAAACATAACGTTATCATCACCTCCGGAGCCTGCATGCAACGGCAAAGCTGCCATTAGGAGAAAGGCCATTTCAGGCCAGACATGAAAGAACCAGATGCGGGAAGGCACAGCAGTCCCAGAGAACAGGCCTGGAAAGGCAGGCGTGCTGGATGCACTGAAGCACAAGTGCAGCAGTTTCAGCAGTGTCCCAGCACTCGGGATGAGGTGAGGCTGCTGCTCAGGAGTCCCAGGAGCACGTTCACCAGTCTGTGGTGTCCACTCAGGGCGGCAGATGCGTGTGCTTCGGCTGTGGCCTCCCCTGCACCTGGACCACAGCGCGGTGGCAGTCAGCAGCATGCCATGCCACCCCTGCGGCAGCTGCGTGGAGAAGAGGGACCCACAAAGCACCTACAATATTTTTCAACTCCTTGTGACCCCTGAAGGTCAGTGTAAATGAGAAGAACTCTCAAGCCTGGGAGGAGCAGAGCATTCAGGCTAGTGCCGGGCACAGGACAGGCAAAGGAAAGCATGACGCCCTGACTTGCAGCCGGTGGAGTTCAGCCAGCTCCAAGGATCTGACCCACAGCTCATTAAATACTTCACAGTGCAGTCTGAATCTCTTTTTATGTTTTGCTAATGCCATGAAGTAAATTGTACCTCTAATACATTTGCATGTGTAGCTTGCATCAGGTTGGATTAAGGTATAGAAAGACTCTTAAGCACAAAAGTGCCCATTGTAGGAGTGCTGTCATTAATGACACTGCACTCATTTAGAGCAGAGTTCAGCCACAGCCTACCTAGCGTCACTGCAGAGAAATCAAAGTGGGCACATTCAGCCTAAGTGCTAATACTCAATATCTGCACCAGTGAGGTAATTACGATAATCCCTTAATTACTGGCACCGGGAGAGTTTGAGGAAAACCTGCCTGGCAAACAAGCTCACCCTATAAAAACAGAAGTTCACAGGCCTGAGAAAAGCTGAAAATATTCAAGCGAACAGATATATCGGCACGAGTAAAAGATAGTCAAAGGGGGAGACAAGTGAGAAGAAAAACTAGAATCCACATTTTACAGATGACTTTCTTGTCTTTGCTGCTTGCTTCCCACAGCCCCTTCCGGCAGAAACACAGGATCCATTTCACAGAGTTAACTGCTGTCCCTCAGTGCCCCAGCTCCTCTTCGTCCCCGGCACCGCACCTCCCGGGAGAGCAAGAACGTGGAAAAGCACAGGGAGGATGCACCAAAACCCATGACAACTGAATCACAGCCCCTTGCTGTAAGCACTATCTCCTACTGGTTTCTGCAGAGCACACTCCCAGCACACAGCAGGCACCGTGCTATCCCGACTGGCGTTAGGTGCTAACAGGAAGCCCAGAAAGACTAGATAAAAACTGAAAGGAAATGAACAGCACCAGATGCGATGCATTTCACCGAGGACTAGCCTGTGCCCGAGCAGCCTGCTCCAAGCGAGGGGCTGCGTGTGGCTCTGCCGCCTCAAAAGCGAGTGGGGAGAGTGCGGACCGTGAGTCACAGCTTGTTTCCTGCCCTGCCCCGCCGCCATGGAGCGACTCGCACCGGCTGTGCCAGCGACCCTAGCCCAGGCACTCGGTGCCTCGGCCCGGCACCCCTGCCCGGGAGACACAGGGGAGAGGAGCTTCGTGGTGCCCGGGCCGCCCTGCCACAGCGAGGGAGCTGCTCCGTGAGGCTCCTGTCACCCCTGTGGGGCCTGGGAAGTCGGGGTGCCCCCGACGCCATGTACAGCAAGCGGTGACACTGGCCTGGAAGCACACGAGTCCCTGCCCAGGCAAACTCCCAGGAACTGGCTTGGTCAGAGCAGAGCAAGGGTCTCGGACCCATCCCCCAGACATGAATCTTCTTGGAAAGATTTGAAAGACGGGGATTCTCCAACAACTTGGTGTCCTAGGACACTGGGGTGCTTTGCCTGCATTAAAGTTTCCCTCTTTGATTCACAAAACAGATGGCCATGCTCTTTAACTCCAAGAGGGCTTGGGTCTGTGTTCTCCAGAGCTTCAAATGTGACGATGGGAACAGACCATGCTGCACCGCATGGAAAATGAACGCTCAGCTCAGGCTCCACAAATACTGCATTTGGGACTGTTTACTAATAACACATCACAAATATAGCATAGCACAGCACAGCACACACTGTACTCAAACTGCAAACCCCTGCAAAATTACTAATGCAGATCTGTTAAAATAGAATGCAATAGGTCAACCAAGGCACTGAACAAACTCTGCCGTACCCATCTTCCCTCGACAGGACGGCAGTCATTCTTCATTTTCACAGTCTTTAGCTCTTTTCAGTTGCACGCACAACATTTATTCTGGTTAATATCAACTCATCCAAAAATTCACAGGTTGTTTTGTCTTTGTTTTAATTGCTAGAAGCACAGGCAAGACTGAATTGGGGTCCAGGTATGTGTTTAATTGATTAACTGAGAATTACACTACACTAATTGCGAGACCTGTGCAATAATACCAGGGGATATGATAAAGCTTTAGGGCAATATGAGTTTTACAAAGCAAAAACTAAGTACATACCACCACTACCATGGTATATAACACCAGTACAGATTGCCCACTTCAAATCCGACCAGACCAGTTATAGTATCCAGGGAGTCTGTTTCTCAGAGAGGAGGTACTGGGGGAGACACTAATGAGCACAAACCTGGCAGAAACTTCTAGTATTAATTAAACCAAAACCTGAGTCTGGCATCCTTTGTGACTTCTGCTCTGAGAGTAGAGTTGCATGCAATGTTTTGCTACAAATTGCCTTGTTCTGTAATTGTAAAAATGAAAATAAACATTTGAAGAATTGTTCTCATATTCGCTCTTCCAACAGCAAATATCAGGCCAAGTTTATCAGCTCTATTGACTTCAGGAAAGACACCCCCAGAATAAATTTGGCTTGCTGACCTTTGTGCCTCTTTAAATTTGGAGCAAATGTTATTAGTTGTGAAGACCACGGACTGAGCCAGACAGGGCAGGCACGTGCTGTGCAAGCTTCCCCACAAAAGTTCTGCTGATACAACACAATCCTGACCTGCAAAACCTCTGCTGGTCTTACAGTCTGCCTTTCTTAAAGAGAAACTGTTACTAATGTGACACCAGATCCAATTGTTCTGTGACAATGAGCACATCTCTCCTAGGAATTAGACCAAACATACTTCATGGGCGATCCAAAGCAGCCTTGAATTCTGCTGTGGGTCTAAAACAAAATAAAACCTAATTAAATCTGCAGGGTAAAAAGCCTCCCCACCATTCCCACCGGAGGCCTGATTTTCAGGCTTCACCAAAGACCTCACCAAATTTAGGCAAACCAACCAAAAACTGAACAAGCCACACCTGGCTAACAGTTTTCTGGAATGCTCCAGTAAGCTCTTAAAGGAGGTAAGATAAAAGTGAAACATTTTCATGAGGGCTCATTAAAAGGGTGCCCATCATGCAGGATGCGTGTATCTCGCAGTGCAGACAGACAGTGACAAAATTTCTGGAACAGATTCTCCCACTTCTTGTGCCCTTGCTGTATTCTTGGTTTCTGACTTGCCCTCAAGCTTAATAATGAAGCGATTCTATACAATGGGTGGACTAGAGAATTGCATATATGTGCTCTGCTTAATTGCCCGTTGCATGCTGTGGCTGATCATGCAATAACAACGAATCCATTATAATTAAATCTGGGAATTATTAATTGATTCAATTTACACATACTGTCATCCTCCATAGGAGCTGCGGGAATCTGCTGTCTTTAATGAAATTGCACTAGAAATCTTGGGGACTGTTTGAAGTCACGTAAGACAGAGATTTACCTGTGGTAGGTATTCATAGTGAAGATTAGTTAATTAATTCTGTGTACAAATAAAGGCTCAAATGCACATTGTAATCATTAGGTTTGTTTGGGTTTTTAATGTAAAAAATTAAGGACTTGTTTACTGCCTAACTATAGATCGGTTTGTGTGGAGATGTTTATAATGAAATTCGGCAGCAAGGGAGCAATATAAAAACCAAGGAACTGGAACCGATCTCAGGAATAGAAGTTCAGTATTGTCCTAATAATTATGCTGGCAGCTGTATTTGCATGAAACCATGCTTTTTCTGTAGTACTCAATTAAGGTTATTCAGCTGCCTTGATGTGTTTAGAAACAAAACCACTGGCATCCAAGTAAGGCTAATAACAAATATGCAGTCTGATGTTTCCCATTTCCAGCGCAGGGTAGGAGAACAGATGTTCCTTATGCTGCCATGTTTCACCAGCACAGGGGGGAGCTGAGAAAGTTTGCAATTCACAGCGACAGTGCCATTAAACTAATGTAGTGCAGAGCGCGCTGGATGGAAGCACGCAGCTCCGAACAATCTGGGCACCGGGGGAAGGATGGGGAGAACCAGAGTCGACCTCTCAGGTTGGAACAGGAAAACAAACCAACACGAAACTCCTGCGGCCTCTCCTCCCATGCAGCGCCGCGCCGCCGGCTGCCCGACCGGACTGCCGGCCGCCCCCAGAGC
>Ga0181612_130721_pt1 | contig 24307 bp, 9 predicted proteins | sample HoacroProtozoa21_FD_119630 | JGI IMG/M metagenome (GOLD analysis project Ga0181612, IMG submission 119630) | Hoatzin crop microbial communities from Cojedes, Venezuel. Combined Assembly of Gp0051906, Gp0051904, Gp0051908
CCCGCCGGCCGGAGCGCGCGCGCTGTCGGGATAGGCGCCTCAGCGGCAGAGGGCTGGCGCGGAGTTGCCCCGGCGCGTGTCGTGACAGGAGTGTCAGCATGGCTGTGGGGGCTGCCTCTGCCTTTGTCGTGACAGGAGCCTTATCCGGCCAAAGGGTGAGTGTGGGGCTGTCCCCGCTTCTGTCGTGACAGCAGCCTCATCCGGCCAAAGGGTGAATGTGGGACTGCCCCCACCTCTGTAGTGACAGGAGCCTCATCCAGCCAAAGGGTGAGTGTGGGGCTGCCCCCACCTCTGTCGTGACAGGAGCCTCATCTGGCCAAAGGGTGATAGTGGGGCTGCCCTTGCCTCTGTCGTGACAGCAGTGCACCAGGGGTGAGATAATCCCAGCACTGAAGGGGTTGGTTGCCTAGAGGTCCTGCCCCTGCCCTCACAAGGCCCGCGGGACACCGAGCCAACGTCTTTTGCACAACTTTCCCTCATTCCCGTTGCAGCCATCGCCCGCTGCCCCGCGACAGCGACGCGCACCCTCGGCCCTGCACAGCGGTAACGTCAGGAGGTAGAAACCGTGCGGTGCAATTGCGGCAGCGTGCGCGGTGTGAGATGCCAGCTTTCCTCGGCACGGTGTCTCCATAACTGACACAGAGTCACAAACCAAATGGAACGCGGAAAACTTGATTTAGCCGTCCCACCCAATAATTCACAGCAACTTCCATGAACACAGGACAGCTGAGAGAGAGAGCAGCGCCAACTGACATTAATGACACCTGCAATACACGCACAAGGCACAGCAAGCTATTCGGTGCACAATATAAACACTTTCCCTTAAAAGCACTCGGTGCCAGGCAATGTTCTTCCATATATGCATATGCAAATATAAAAGCTGATCTCTACATGCGTGCTGGCTTACATAAATGCAGATCCTACATACAATCTGCATATCCATCGCTGTTAGAAACCACCCACGGTACCACACTATGAGAAATTGTGTGTCTGATCTGGAAGGAGAATATCTCAGTCTTACCTCTGTATTAGCGAAAGGAGTAAGGAGACGGGACAGCCAATATAAAATAACAATGTTCTAGGGTAAGTGTGGCCCTATATCATGTCTAGCAAAAGTACAGCTGCCCCAAAAGTGACAACTCTAGCTAGCCAATGTCCAGATAAGGATAACTTGACAGCGTGTCTACACTTGACAGGGCAGTTCAGAGCAAAAATTCACAAGTTAGATCTGATGATCTAGTTCGGGTGTGACAATTACTTATCCCATGCCTTGCCCATATTAATTTTATCTTACTTATCAGCAGGATTAATCGGCATGGCCAAATGTTGCTTGAATACAGTTACGTTGCTTCGTGTACCGCTACCTCACACTGCACATACATAGGCATACCCTAACTGTTCCAGAGGAAAGAATGTCAACATGACAGTTTTATATAGTTTATATCGTTTACTGTAAGTTTCTTACCTAGTTTTAGTACTCTTCTTGATATTGTGTGAATACATGATCCCATCATCCCCAAAACATAACCGAAGTCGCAAGGTGCACATGCGTCTCAAATTAATACTCTTACAAAACAACATCTCTCTGAAAATATGCACTCAGTGCCGACAAATCCACCGATCGGTGCCTGTCACAGGCGCACCGAACCCACACCGAAGTTTTCGGTATCCTCTGACACACACCTATGTACGTACGCACCTTTGTCTTCAGACATCTCTGCATGATAGACTCAATGTCAGTCCCCACATTATGTGCGTATGCAACATTAAGAAATACATAATTTCCATGATCATTGTATATGGAATAACGCCAGCTACTTGAATTCATGTATTTCACCAACCAGCAACACAGTGCATCTATGTGAGTAGCTTACTTGCTTCCGTCATGTTAATGCAGCCTGCACTATAATGTAAGCTTTTTGTGAAAATACATTTACCACAGCAATATTTTTACACATAAGCATATTTTACTAGCCTTTGTATAGAAGAGCACTTGTAAAGGACTTGAAAGTCCTGCATTTCATGTTCTCACTATTTTTTAGTATTATTTTTAAATGTTCTAAAAGAGCAATAAAATTAAGCATCAGTGGCAATTTTCGAAACAAACCAGTATTAGAAAGAAACCTGGTTCATATTTCATATGATTTCTCCCTGTGATATACTTTGTATGTCATTGCTGCTTTCCTTTTTGTGCCTTTTTCTGAAGAGTCTTATGAAAAATTATTTTAAGCATACCAGAACCATGGCATGTGCAATTAGAGCTTGGCAGAGTACATAATAAAGTAGATATGGTGTCCTTTCAGTCTAACTTGTTAAGGGGCGGAAATGCTGCTAGGAAAGCGAACTGAGTTTGCATTCTAGCAAATCCTGGGGAGCTCTTGGCATTCTCTGGGATTCACTAGTTCAGCTACGGTTTGACAACTCCAATTCCATTGCTTCTCTCTCATCCATTACAAATAGAGGACTTGATTCTTCCCTTTTTCCCGTCTTTTGAACATAGACCCTATGGAAAATCTAGAAAGAACCCGAAAGCATAGTCTTCCGCCTGTTTATTTCTGTCCTATGTTCTGTTATGGCTCAGTGAATTTTAAGAGAAGAATGACTGAATTAAGGACTGTTCTACAGGTCTTTCTCTTCCAGAGCAGAATAAACTCTGCATTTCCTTAGTGATTGCTTCCCTGTCTTTCTGCAGATGTGCAAAACTGATGCTACCTGGCCAGTGAGGATTTCTTTGCAGGTGATACCCTCCAAATCATTAAAGATCTTCTGACAGCTGCACATTTGAAAAACATTTGCAGAGGCAATGCTTGGTCTAGACAGCATAGTGCAGAGTGAACTGCAAATACCCATGTAGATAGTGCAGCAGAAGCAGTACCTGCTAATTTTGGCATCACTTGATGTCATACAAATTTAGAATTGTGAATTGAAATCAGTGTTATTTCCCATTGCTATGCAAGGATTCATAAAGTTTCCTATGAAATTTGTCTTATCTCTTAAAGAAGATGGATATTTTGACCCAGATCGGAATGATGCCACCTCAGCTCTGCTTTAAGCAATGCGAGCCCACGAAAGCTTCCAGGTGATTAATACTTCCAGCTGGTGCAGATAGATTTACATTCTCCATCTTTAAGGAAGAAGGAAACCAATTTGTGTTGCTGCTGTGAAGTGAAGTTGCAGTTTGTTTTTAGAGCGGAACCCCTTAGAGCAGTACCTTGGGAAGAAACACAAAAAAATGGGCCAGCTTTGGCCTTGATGAAATGCCATTCACATAATGGAAGTATACCATTCATACATTTGGTCTATTATCTTTTTTCGCTGTAATATTTTAGAAGCAGCAGCCAGCACATCAGGCAGCAGCATTAAAATGGTTCCTGTAATGCTTACTAATTGAAGTAAATGGGAATTTGGCCCGAGAGAGGACTGCAGGATGCTTTCCTTCAAATTGCAATAACAAGAAGTCACCCCTACTGCTGCAAAGCAGATTCGCAGTAGAGTTGCTGGTCATAAGGTCAATTGTCTCTTGCTGCACACAGAAACATATGTTTTGTAGCTCAATTTTCAAAGAAGATTAATAGTTTTTACCAGAGCTAAACGCAGCACAGAAGGGCACTACACAGCATGCCAGTTTGTTGAGCCAATACACCTGAATGCTGACCTGCAGTAGCCTTCCTATTTCAGACCTGGATCTCTTTCAGTGGACACAGACAAAGTTAGACTATTCTGCTTAACTGTGCCAAATTATGCCATGATTTTTGCAGACTGGCTAATTGCCTACGGGGCTTAGGTTGAGACCACCAAACTGATTGCTCTTATTACCCCAGCTGATTTCAAATACAAGTCTTCATTGTTTCTTCCTCCTACGGTACTATTTTATTCCTCTTAAATTATGGTTGTTAAAATGTTTCAGCCACTTGAAATCTACGAAGACATATTAAAATACTGCAAAAGTGCTGTATCAAAGTGGAAAGGTTTTAAAACTGCAGTTCTGTCATAGGATAATGCAGTTTAAATATAGTAACTGTTTTTTTCCAATCAACTTGCTCTTTGATTTCATGGTATTATGTCAAGGATTTTTTTTCCCCTCTCCCCCTCTAAGAGGCTTATAGCTTAAACAGTGAAATGCAAAAAATACTGAGATGAAACAGTTACACAAGCCCATTACTAAAATCAGTGATAAAGTATGAGTTTTAATTTTGATAATTAGGATAATCTGAATTTGTTCTGAATAATTTTTATTAGGTAGAATGTGACTTAAACCGAGACCAAGAGACTGTGAATACAAAGGATAGTGTTGCTGCTGGGAGATTTCTAGAACTGGATCACTGTTCCTGCACAAAGCAGCTGCTTGCTGCCTTGGTAGTGTAAAAGAAACAGTGAGACAGATTCTGATCTGAGTGACAGTAACTATAAGAGATCACAGTTTGGCTTGGTGGATTTCTTCTTTTAGTTCTGTGTCCTATTGATAGTCACTTGGTTTGTCACCGATGACTCCATTAGAGTATCTGCCACGATAATCTCCATTTCCCTGTTTGGAAAAATCTTTCTGTCTATCCTAATGGTGAAGTTAATAGAAGATCTAGAAGTATGGGAGAGAGCAACATTACATCGCAACCGAGATCCATCACGCATATCCGAAAAGATAATTTATCTTTATTTGATGGCCAACTCATTTCTCTTAAAGGGAAATCAGCGTGACTGCTGTCTTAAAAATGCTCAACTTTAGAAATAAAGCACTGGTTGGCACCCACGAGATTTGAATTCTTATCTCATCCTGACCTGAATTTTCCATCTAATTAAGGTCTAATTCTGATTAATTTGGCAGCTAGCTGCCATATTTGTCCTGCATAAATATCCCTCATGTGCTTCTGGATCTCAGTTTTGCTCTCTGTAGAACGGGCTAGGAATACTACCAAGCTTGTAAGGGGGCTGTGTGGCCAGGCACAATATTTATAAAGTGGCAGAGTTTGTTGTTTGTAAGGTGTTATAAAATTGCCCTACATTTTCATCTGTAACAAGTTGATGGCTAATTGGGATGTCATAGCTATGATCATACTAGCACTTACCTGTAGGACTTAATAGTGCAATGAAAGTTGAATTACTTTGCTACGGGAGACGGGCAACCACTTCCTGAGAAAAAAAGTTGCTTCAGTTTTGAAGCTATCAGCCTGTAGTCTCTGGCATTCAGGAGCACAGTACCAGTCCAAGTTGGACACAAACACACGACACAGCCTCGTTTCTTACAGTCTGAAAGCTTCAGTTAATTATTTTGCATGGTTTCTTTTTGTGATTCTTGAGTATGTTAGAAACAGAAATACTAACATGGCATTTAGAGTTTACCCTGCACACTCTTCAGCTTGTAATGCACACCGTTTTATATTAGTCAGGTTCAGGTGAGCTAGCCTGGTACTTAGTGGGCTAGTGACAAGTCCTAGAAACTACCAGCGACAAGGCAGGGCAATAATTACTGTAGATTAATAAAACCATTGTGTCCATCTTTAGGGACACTATAAATTAAAATTCTTTTCCTGCTTCATAGATGTTCATGGGGACAGACCCAAAGTCTTGTACACTGAAAGCAAAAGAGTGTGGATTGTAGTCATCCACAGTGCTTTGCATGATCCTGTCTGTGATAGGATGGATGAAGGAAAGTATGCCCAAGAAAAGCACGCAAACAGCTGCGCTTTTCATATGTTTGTATTGGTCTGTATATACTGATGTTTATGTTCATCTGAGAGCAGCATTGACGACCAGAAGGTAGCTCAGTGATGCCAGTTTTTATCTTTTCACCTGCTATTTGCTCAAGCTTTGTCCAGTAAGACTCCGGTTAAAGTCAACCATCTGAATTACTTGTTTTTAAAACATTTTTTTTTAATTTTTTTCATCTCTTGAATCTATCAGAGGCTATAATCAAGGTGGTATAAACAATATATTTTTTCCTTTTTTTCAGTGTTGTAGCGCTGTGCCAGGAACAGTTCTACCGTGCAACGGTTGTCTGTCATTTTATATATTTACTGAATCACAAGGAAAAGTCACAGTCTCTCTGACTTTTCAGGATTGAAAGGAAGACGTCCAGATGCACTCCATGTAGATGAGTAGCAACAACGTAAGATTGAAAAGCTTTTCTTAGTCATGGAGATTACTTAATTTTCAGCCATTGTTTGGGACTAATGGCACATGACTACCACTTTTATTAGACTTGTGACATTTTGTGATACGATGCAAGCTGAAGTTACTTTCTGTGTTTCTTGTGGTGGATTTCCTCCAAACTCAGAGATAGTTATCAGTAACATATTAAAGTAACACACTGCCGTAATCAGTCGTTTTGTTGGTTGTGTGGTATATTGAATAGAATTTCTAAAATTCTATTTAACATAAAATTATTTTATGTTGAATTTTTTTCTCTCTCATGAAAGAAGACAATGTGAGGGATTGAAACCAAATGCTCTGTTAAATTCTTCCAGTCTGAACCATTAGAAATCTGTGTAACCCACAATCCACATGGCTTTTATTTTTTAAAAGGCAATATTTCTGTGGTAAGGTTAGTGGGTGCAATTATGCTGTGTCTGTCACCTTCCCCTACCTTCTTAAGGTCTTCACACCTGCTTTCTAACATGGGTTGTTCAGGAGGAAAAGCGCAACTCCTGGACTGCCTCCATTCTCCATTAATGTGACTCTAGTCAAATCTGAACACATTTTCCTTTGGTGGCATAAATGTCCTATTGATCTTCCATGTTTCCACTTCCTCATCTCATTTCTACCATTCAATACAATTTATATAGGTATTTCACAAAAATGATAGATTTTCGAAGGGGCTTTAACCTCCCAAATTACCCGTGATACGTTTTGGTCACTCGCAGAAAAAAATGCTTACGATTAATCTGTCAGGGCTCAAGGCTTTCAGTATAAGAGATCTGTTTTTCTCGGTTGTTTATGCATAGATTTCTTATATGTCAGTGGTGTTGCATGTGAACTCCAATTATCCTGACCTACAATACTTGTTCTATTTCAAGGTTCTGGGTTTCTAAAAGATTGTTTGACTCCTGGGTGTTTTGGTTTTTTTCTCCCATTCTGTTAGAAAACCTCTCCTGAGTCATATTTTAAAAATACTGTTAAGCTCTTAAAGCTGCTTCTGCTCCTATGTCACAAAGCATTATTTAAAAGATACTAATTTTTACCACCTACAATTGCTCAGATGGAGAACTTCAAGAATTATTTTCTACTCCCATGTCAAAAATATGCTGGCAGCATTCTTGTTCCTAGAAGTGCGCTACAACAATCTTTCTGCCATGTGCAGGTTGGGCTTTTTATGAGAACAATGCTACTGAGCTTTTAATTTAATATTAATAACATTAACAAACATTATTATTATTATTGATAGTAATGTTGATACTGTGGTTCCTATTACTTGATTAATAATTTGCATTTGCAACTTGTTCTAATCAAGGATCTCAAGCATTTCATAAACCTTAATGAAAATTATATTATACAGTATCCCTGAGAGAACAGTGAGTATTATCATCCCTGTTATACAAAAATGGGAGCTGAGGTTCAAAGTCATAGTCACACAGTCTATGGCAGAACTAGAAATAGAAATAGTCTCCTGGCTCCCTGTCCTGTTTCTTCTCCAGTCACCCTAAATAGTTTCTAGTGTAGTTTTGTAAGACAGCTATCACATGATTTTCAAAAATCTTGTCCTTTTTGTAAAGGAAAACTAAAAAAAAAATATTAAGAAGTGATAAAAAAGGAGACTACCTAGTTTTTGAATGAGGTTGCTGAAGTGATTCTAGCTGTTTCATGGGCAATGCCATCCAAGTTTCATGAGTTAATCCTGACCCTAAGTACACCTAAAATAGATATCTTTGCCTCCAGCTAATCAACAGGCTTACCAAGATTGCCTAAATAATTTATGTATAACCAACTAGTGGAAACTAGATCTTCTGTGATTTCCCTAGATACATATTCTGCATGTATCATGTATATCCTTGTCTATTTCTGATATTCATTTGAAATTCAGTTGGGACATTTCAGAACACTTTTGTACTCCAGCTGTATAGCTCTAAGAAAAAGCCAGCTGGAGAAATAATACAGTATCTTGGAACTGGGCAAAATAATGCGTTAAATCCAAGTGCATAGTAGAAGAAGATTCTGAATTTTCTGTTAATGAACTGTGGATTAGAGTTTAAAAAACCCTACAGGTCTAACACTGACCCATGTGGATAAGCATTTTGTCTCTCTGTGCCCTATTTGCCCAACAAAAATAATGACTTTTAGCAACAACATTCAAAGACAATATTGTGATATGCAGACAAACAGATAAATATGAGGTTTGAGAGGATGATAAAATGGAAAAATGAAATAATCTAATTTTCTTTACAGTACAGAAAATGTGAAAAATATACTGTACCAAGTTGTGCTTTTTGGACACATTTGTGTAATGTTGCCTTCAATGGAGTTGTGAAATGAAGCTTGGATTAAAACTCGCTCCACTCTGGAGAAAACAGATTTTCTTTTCCAGTGTCTGCAAACGGAAGGCAAAAGCATTAGCAGATATTGTCCTACCTTGTTCTGACTGCAAATTCAAGAATCTGTTTCACATATGTAGCTGAAAGGGAAGGTACAGTACAAACTGTCTATCTGGAGTTCATAACTTTTATCCAGAATTCATAAATGGAAAAATATATTCTGTCTCTTTTGAATAGCAGCTGCTAACAGACAATTCTTGCTCATGTCTGCTCCACTGTGCCAGGAAAGCTTTGGACTGTTTACTGTACTTGTTGAGACTAGTTGCAAAATTAGGGCCAGTTTGTAGCTTCAGTCAGCCATGCAGGAGGTGGAGGAGGAGCACCGGGTACTCCAGGAATAATTTAGGTGTGGCAGCCAGAAATTTTGCAGCACTCGCTGGAAGAATACAGCAAGCATTGTTGCTGCAGCACTTTGGCTCAGCTCTACTGGTTGCTGCTGCCTTCAGCTGGGGATGTTAAGGCAGTGCTGAACTAGAACAATGCTTCTGTAGCTCTTTGTACCTGTGCAAAAGGAGTGTGAAGCACTATCATTCCAAATCATATAATTTTACATGCACCTCTGCCTCCCCATGCTATTTTTATCAATCCAATAATGCCCATCTATTCTCACAGTTAGCAACGTCACCATGTTCCTCGTATTTCTGTCTTCACATATTCCATCTCTGCATGTTGAAATTCCTTCAGGCCTAAGCCTCAGGGCAGTATGTTGAATTCACGTACCACTGCCAAATGAGAACTTGATTACCTGGCACATACAAGAGTTTTCACATTTCAAATGTCACAGAAAAGACCATGAAGAAAGGCGAATGACGATCTCATTAAGAATGGTAAAGACATGAATTGTTTCTGACTTGTATTCATGTAGCACCTGTTTACGACAACTGTGGGAAGGGATAAGCAGATTTGCTAATTTGTATTTGCTGTGCAGAACTCTATGCTGCTCTGCAAAGCTGGAAGATCTCCACTGCTTAGACTGACCTTTAAAGGCAAGTACCACTTTTTTCCACACTCACCGAGCCATGGTAATCAGGCAGGTATTCCCTCAAAGCTGGTGGATGCTCATTGTCCGTAAGAAAACTTGGAGCATTCATCCTTGTATGTTGAGACAAGTTTAGGGTAGTTCTACATTGTGACACCTGTTAAGGCCTCCAAATATTAAAACTGGGCATTTCGTAGGCATTTTGTGCTGAATATGATGTGCTGGAGCCGTTAACAACTTCTGTTTCTTCTTTCTGTACAGACATCTTGGCTGATGGGAAACAGAAAGACCTGAATCTTTCCATGTGGCTAGGGATGTATGCAACTCACCTCCACTGTTGCTAAGTGCTATGTCCAACTTTCTGATAAATCCCTTATCTCCTATACATTTACAATTTTTGCTCGAAAATCTGTGGTTGCCACCTGAAACCGGGACTTTCCAGGTAATCCTTTTGTTTGATCCTGGCTGGCACATATGAGATTGTAGTTTGTTATGGTTTCTGTACATTTTAATTCCTCCTGAATCATCCAGAAAAGCGGCCTGAAGTGCATGGTAAACCGAAGCAGTACCAGTAGTTTACTTTTTTGATGTTTTGGCTCAAAGAAGAATCAATTCAATTATTCTGATTAGGAAAGAGGCTCAGTTAAATTCATTCTCACTTCAGTTTGGTGAGAGGACATTCTTCCTTTCCTAAGTATGATGAAATAAAAAGCAGACATTGAAGGTTTTTTTTTATGACGGGAATATAAAAATCTCAGGCTATAAATTCACCTTGGCAGTAAAAGTATGTATCAGATTTTTTGATGGGTTGGCTTTGTGCCAGTCAGCAGTCTTTACGCTAGATCACGTGTTGTCTGCATGAACCTTTTTTACTTTGTGCTGCTATAATCTTAATGCCTCTGTCCTCTCACAAGCTGAATAAATGTCATATAGTACATTCTGTCCCATTTGTCACAAGTGCCATTGTGTGTCTACCCTGGATCCATATCGGATTAGCATTGATGAGAGATCCCGGGTACTTTATACAAAGAGAGTATCAAGGAGGATGTATAGAAAATACAGATATGAAAACAAAGCTCAAGTGCTCACTTTTGGAAGTAGCTGCAATTAAAACAGTCTGCTGAAACGTATTTTGGAAGGACATTCTCGTATTTCAGAGATGTTTGGGAGATGTTTGACATTTTTATTAGTAATTGCTTATTCTTTGAGGTGTAAACCAGCTGTTGTGGCTTTTGCATGACTAACTATCTCAGATAAAACTTGTAAGATAATTTCAGAAACCTCTAGAAAAAGCTGTACTATACATAGAAATGCCACAATTTCAGATCCTCCCAGACCAAAAAGTAAATGATACCTAATTGTCAAGATAGGAATCTCCCTTTTCTGAAGGCATAAAGTTTCCACTTTTAGCTCTGGACTTTCATGGCCTTCCACCTGCCACTGGGCCAGAATGATGACCAGTTGTTGGCTTGCAAGGCAGTGTCATTTCATAAAGAAATTCCACTTGAAATGGAGAAAGTGAACATTTTTGTGAGGTATATATTCAGTTACTTACGTGACAGCTGTTTGAAGAAAGAAGCCAAGCACTTACAAGAATAATTTTAAATAGGCAGAAATTCTCAACAAACCATTCAGCTTTCTTTTAACTGGATTCATGCAGAAAGAGCAAATAATTAATTGAGGCCAAAATACGTGTCATACTGAATTTGCATTAGGTGGAAGGCTTGGAAATAATTAAGAGCAAAACTGTTAATACTCCATTTAAATAGCTGCTGCCTATCTGTCCGGTATGAAAGCCCAATCTGTTGTATTCAATCAGCTTTCAGCTGCTACTTGCCAGCAGCCTAATGCCCCAGTCTTGTCTCTGTGCTGTGCTTGTGCATTCCACTACCTGCTAAGTTAAACCCTTCTGTCCTGGTTCTGCATGGAGATTTCTAGTGCTATTCAAACTATCCACGCTGGTTCAGAATATAGCCCCCAAACCTGTACACTGCGTGGAGTGTCCACACAAACAGGCCTGGTTTCAGTGGAGCAGCACATGGGTGAAAAGGGGAGTCAGCAGCTGTGTAGCTCAGCTCACAGGATTAGGGCTGCATTCATTCATACCATTCTTTTTTGTATTTATGCAGTTTTGACAAGCTGTTGACCTTCAATATTTCCACCTTAGGCCCTCTTTTTTTAAGTGATACAACTGACAATGCAGAGTATGTTGCTCATCCAAACCGCTGTTAACCATTGTCACACTTCACATGATAGCATATATCTCAGTTTTCCTAAATCTCTTTGCATTCGTGTTTCAGGTTCAATACACTGACTAGTCATTTAGATTGCAAGAGGATCCAAAAATCAATAATTGAACTGCTTATCTGCTTATCTTGTGCTAGGTTCTGTGCAAACTGTGAATGAACACGACAGGGAAGTCTCTGCTGAAGTGTGACAGTTATAAAGCTATAAGGGTAGCGTTAGAAATACATTGCGATGAAAGGTGTTTTCAGGTTGAGAGGCATTCTAAGCCTCAAACCTGTACCACCAGTTCTTTGCTGAGAAATCTTTATTAAAAATGGCAAAGTTCATTGCACAGGCATTTGGAAGGAACTAAAGAGTAATTCATTGACCTTCGCAGATTAAGTAATGCATATTGTCATAAGGAAGTGATATTTGAGTAACAAACAGCAAATGTACACGATTATCTTTCATTAACCTCTCAATGGAGGCAGTCAGGATTTCCTGATCGTAACATGTTTAGTGTTCTTGGCATCTTGAATATATGTTTTCTGTGGTCTGTGGACACATTAGCTCTCTAAGCATGCCAGAGGACGCTTAGTGCAGTGCCTGCCTTTTTTTTTTTCCTGAAAGTGTACATATGCGGGGAAGAAGGAAGAAGGCTAAGGAATGGGTGTGCAGATGGAATACTGAAAGCTCTGTGCTTTGCTCTCAGACTGAACAGAGACTGCCTGACTCTGTGTGCCTCAGTTTTCACCCAATTAAATGGGACTGAAGTGTTTGCGTAATACACAGAGAAACCTACTTCCATTTAAAGGGCTTTGAGATCATGAACAGTAACAGAGCAACAAAGAGCGGTTTCACTGCTTTTGAGGAACATTTCTATTACAGAAAGAAGACATGAATGAAAATGAACCATGTGTACAATTCAAAATTTGAATGCAATACATGTTACATATGTTCTTTTTTATTTTATAATTTATTAACTCAAAGGATTTTTCAAAAATATATGGCAAAAAATTTATAGGAAACATTTTTTTTTGTTTTGTTCTGGAGAATGAAATCATCTGTTCAAATGCAAATGAATATGTCACATCCTTATATGATTTGCAAGAAGATGAATTAGTGGGTCTCCTTCTGCAGTCTTTCTTCCACTTTTCCAATTCTACATGAAGATTATTTTCAGATTCACTGTGTTGAACTTTCTTTATGTGGCTTGTTGCACACTGAAATAAATTTGCCACACTCTCACTGAAGAAGTGTTTTAAAGCTATTTCTTCTATTTGGAAATTCTTGGTATAGCATTACACATTTTTGAAATATTAAATTAGTGAAATAGAGAAAAAAAATTCTGTTCATCAGTCTGAATGTTTGAGCTCACAATTGTGTGGCAGATGAAGCAAAAAGAAAAAAAAAAGTTGGAGCAATCTGGAGCAATCCAGAGCCCCTGGACAAGAGAATCTCTCTACCTCAGGACATTGAGATAATTTGTCTGGGTGGCTTAGAAAAAATGTAGATAGGACTGAAATTTGGAGAGGCTGAGCACATCCAGGCTCAGCCCTTGGATTATCAAGAAATGAATAAATCCAGCAACTGACATCTGAATATGTTAACGCGGTAGATTCTAGCATGGAAACAGGAAACTGTATTTATGAGGCAAAAATACATCAGAGATGAATTCAGTTCTATATATAATACATACATTTTACATATACAAAATCTTTGCCAAAATATGAATAATTTGGAAGCACACTGAGTTAGAAAATGCCAGAATAAAGGTTGCCTTTCCATGTATGTGCCCTAAAGTAATCTTTAATTACATGGTTCCTGGCTTCTTTTTCTAACCCTGAAGTTTTCTAATTTCGGTGCATGCTTGATTTTGCAGTCTTAATACTCTCTCTTTTAGGTAAAGACTTTGGGGATGTATTTCCCCAGGTTTTCAAAAAAAGCATTTTAAAATGATGATATTCCATCCTACTAACATCCAGATGGGTCATCATCAGACAGTAACCTTTATCTGTCATCCTAGAAGACTGCTGAGCAGCAATAACTGATGTTGGTGTGATGCTGAAGTCTGAGCAATGATGCTGTGTGTCTTCGGTCATGTGACATAAAGCTATAGGAGTCAGACAAGAGCACTGCAAGGTAAGGGAACACCTGAACAGAGTTTTAAATCAGTTACTTAATATTGCTCTTTCTCATCCTTTTCTGTTCATTAATGCTCTGTATTGTGCAACCATTAACAACCTTGCTTAGACAGCAGTCACGTAAACTTCATCGACCTGATTCCATACTGCCTTGTACCATATGTGTGGTCATTTCTGCTCATGCAAAATTAATGTAAAATGTTGATTTCTGATTTGCTAACATTTTAAAACTACTTTGCACTTAGTTTATGCAGCTGTGAATGGTAGCATATAATGCTACAGGATGCAAGTCCAGGGCCCATATGCTGAGAAGGGTTACATTTTAAGCTGATTTTTTCACCATGGTTGTAAGTCACAGTAATCACACCGACAGCACAGAAGTTGGATCCAGTGTGCTATATTGTTATTCCTTTTCTACTTCTTGCTATTGTGGATTGAAGAGTTTTGATCAATAGTGGCAGCATGCAAAGTCTCATAAAAGTTGCTTGTTTCCTAACATCTATTTCCGTGCTTAGGCGTTTAGTCTTTTATATTGATAACTGAGAGGGTAATATTTCAAATCTCTCTCCGTGCACAGCAGAAATCCTTCAAAAGTAGTATTCACCTCTGCTGCACTGCAAAGGCTGTGCAGTCCCAAATTCTAAATTGTCTGAGAAGAGGAGATTTCAGGACTCAGGAACCTGACTCTAATGAGATAGCTTAGAGGTAGAAAAAGATCCTAGCTGTGAAGATTCAGACAGGGTGTGAGAGGGTTAAGTAATTACTGTATGTTACTTTTTAGTTGATTAAGTTAAGCCAGGACTATGCACCTGGTACTGAAACTGCAAACTGAAAGTTCTCTCTCAGATGTGGAAACAGCAACAGGCTGGCTTCCATAAATAATACTGGAAGTTAAACAGTGATTTCACAAGGTCCAGGACATAGTATAAATAAGAAAGCAGAAAAATCCAGGAAATCCTTAGTTCACAAATGTTTTGTTTTAAACATTATATGCTTTTCTTGATTTCTGAGAATCATCTTCACAGTAGACACTAAACTGAGGGAAGTAAAAAAAAATATTTTTTCTCTGACTTGAGCGAGCTATTTTGACATACTGAAAGCATAGCCTGTTCTCAAGCTTTGCAGAGTTATTCCAAAAGCTTGTAGACCTGGCAAAAGGTAAGAAACCAATGAAGTACTCTATTAACGAGACCAAGCTTGTGTCAAAAAATCTAAAATGCCACATGCTGACACCAAACATTACAGCATTTGGCAACTGCAGGAGATTGGATTAGTGAAATATTTTGAACTGAACAATCCCAAAGGATGTTCTAGGCATGTTGGGCCAAATTCAGGCAGGAGGTAACTGTATCGATTTTACCGGATTTATACCCAGAGGGATTTAGTCCTTTTTGTTGTGGCCAAAATGCAACGCTCAGGTTGAAGTTGAGCAGCTGTACAAAAGTTCTGACTTCTTTTTTAAAGAAATAATTTAAAAAGTCATTCAGTTATTTCAGGTAAGCACAGGTGCTACTTCACATAATTGATTCTGCTGTTTTCATCTTAGGCTTCTAGACCAAACTGGGTTGCTGAAAAGTGAAAAGGAGGGAAATGGGAGCAATTTCAAGAAAGTGTTTCCACTTATGATGTATACTGATACTTGCTGTTTCTATGCCCTGATTATCCTCAGTCCACCCCATTCTAGATTCAGGACCTGCTTAGGTCACAAGTGTTCCCGTTCTGTCTAAAGCATCATCTCTGTCTGGTATTTATTACATAGTGCAGTGGACTGAACGACCTGTGAGCAGGCCAAATGCCAGAGGAAAACATGCGCAGGCCAGAGGCAGCCAAAAAACTACTGGGCAGTCATTGAGAAGCTATGAGGGGTTTTGTCCCATTTTGTTTTGTTTATGTTTTTTCGTATCTATGTGATTTTCGAAAACCACAAACTCTAGTCTAGAAAACACATATTTTGGCTTTGTACAGGTTTCTATATTCTGTTCAGCCCACTCAGTAGTATATTAATTTTTGTCATATGATTTCTCTTGCTGTCTCCATGAAAAAAGTGTTGGAACTGTAGTCCTTATTGTGTGGTGTTTAGGTTTATTAATTCTATCTTGGCATTACATGCAAATGAGGAACTGCATCTTTCTGTGGAGGGAAAGGTAACCCACCAGTTCCTGAGCAAGTTCGGGAAATCCAGTGCTTGTATACAGCTGATGTAAAAAGTGTGGCAGTGGGCAACTGTTCCGCATCAAAGGGAAGGATTTTCCTTATCCTGTCTCAGAGCAGCAGGGAGGCATTTCAGCAGCCATTGCAATAATTTCTGTATCTTGCGAGGCTCAGGGTTGCTGTAGCAACCTTTTGCTAGATAGGAATTTGGCTGGTGAAGCCCCGCAGGAATCTGCTCCCACTCTCGACTAACCTCTCACATCACCGGTCTCAACTGCCAGGGAGAAACCCCAGCTGCGAATCAGGCGGGGTGAGGGACGCTTTCCACAGGTTCCTCACAAAACCTTCCTCTAATTACCAGGATCAGATGTTTTTTGGCAGTTTTCCGTGGAGACAGAGCTTTGCTATGTGTACAGAGTTCTCTGCCTGAACCTAAATTGTAAAAATGATCATAGTGAATTTTGTGCATGCAAACAAGCCCTTGTGCATGCACTTGCAGATACAGAAACTGAACATGCAAAAGCAGCGAGTGCAGTTTTAGAGACCAATGTGGGAAGTTTGACTGGGAGGCAGCAGTAGTCCTGGTGACACAACGAAGTATTATAAAGTCACTGAGGGGATCAGGCAGATGGGAACAGACTTGAGTAGGAAGGAATACAGACAAGGTCCCCAAAGCCTGTTACTTAGATTTGGATAAAAATGAAGTGTGAAGTTGGTCAGAGCATGAGGGGATGCATCACTGCTAAACCAGTTCCTTCAAAAGTGTGAAGTAGTTTCTAGAGCAATGAAAGACAGTTTTTTGGCCTTCTAAGCTGCTGTATGGTTGAGAATGATACTTGGAAGATTTTATTTGTAGATAATATTGCCCGATGGTTATAGAGAAAAGACGGTTATTTTGGACTCTTGGCTTTTATTTCTAATTCTACAGGTGATGGGCATTGTTAAACCACAGGATTATGTAAACCACAGTATGTAAAGCCTAGAAAACAATAAGTAATATGATAATTAAAACAAGACTTTGACATAATACATAGTTTAACAAACAAGTTCCTGCAAATCTGGTACTTCTGCCAAAAGGGGAAGTCGTGCTCCCACCTTTCACCTTGCTGCTGCTTTCCACCTCTGTATCCTCCCTCATTGTATGGGTACAGCCACTGGAAAGTTATCCAGGGAAGAAAAAGTTGATTTTAACCAGGCAGATTCAGTGTTCAGCCCTACAAGCAATTTTACCAGTACAGCTGACACACAGGTCAGTCACACTGTGAACTGAATGCTGAGCTGAATGTTGGAACCTTTCTTCCCTGCATTACTTTTCAGGTGAACTGCTCTGTGATGTGGCTTGCAACTCTGCTGCCTGAGCACTGGTGCCAACACAATTGAAGGATGGCACAGCTGCACCGGGGCAGGGACAGCAGGAGCAGGGAACCGACTGCAGTGCTGCAAACCCAGACTGAGATTTCAGAACGCCAGCTATAGCCTTGGTCTTTGGAGGGTTCAGTTAAGCAAGCGTGCTCAGAGCTTATCTGACAGCTGCCAAATAGGAGTGGGTCTTCCTAGGACTGTGTGCTGCCTTCTGTTGCAACTCTGTTGGAGGAGGAGGAGGAGATGGCATAACTATTGTTTTCCTTTTATATATTGTTTAGTGATTATTGCTTGAAATCAGGACATGTAGGGCCAGTTCCTTCCCTCGTTTCCAGTTCCTACTCCCAGGTCTGCTTCTGTAATTCATTAATAGTCTGCTTAGACTAAACTATCAAACAGTCATGGAACAGGTACCAAAATCAGTGGTGGTTTGAATTAACATGCCAAGATGGAGAACTAGATGGCTGAGGAGCCAGCCCACACTCATTTTTGCCAACTGTCTTGCAGGGCAGCTGCTCCTGGCAAGCAGAGAGCTAGGGAACTTAAATTTAAAATTGTCCAACAAGGATCCCCAACGTTAGCCTTGAAGCACTCTGAGGGTCTTTCTATACTAGAGATGTACCAGCTTAGCAAAAAGGATTGTGAGTCCGTGATGAGGTTAAACCAGCTTGAATCCTTAATGCTAATGCAAGATGCAACTGTTGCAGTTATTATTTTAAGTTGTACAGAGAGGTCACTAAATACAATAAACTGTGAAAAATATAGTTAAACAAATTTAGATTTGTGTTTGTAGTGACTTTCATTGGTTTAAAGCACAGCTAAAGCAGGGTGAATTCCAGAAGAAGACAATCTCTGTGTTTTGTTTTTTTTTTAAACCAAACACCTTACAGGCTGAAGCACTTTTTAATTATGCAAGGAAGAAAAAAATATATACCGACAGGTTTTTTAGGCTGCAGACAGATGTTAGGTCTCAGACAGAGAGTGGGCCCATGTATGGTTATAGTCAGCTAAATGTGTCGCCGAGTGGCAGTATGAGAGGCGAGTGGGCTTTGGAAAGCTGATGATCTCTGTGCACCAGCAAAGCAACCAAAACTGAATATGGACTGTGCCCTAGTTAGACTTATTCTAACTATTCAAAGCTGTGTGTCATTTCATGCAATTTGGGATGCAGCCTGGGCTCTGTTTCAGGGGTGTGTGTGTATGTTTTTTACTGTATATTTTTAAAAAGAGCACCCAGTTCTGAGGAATCTATTCCCAGCTAAAGCACACAAGCTCTGGAAAGGTCAGAGGGAGGCATCTCTAGCTTTGGTAAATAAACAAATCTCTGTGGCTGGGATGTTGTATTAATAGCAGTAGATTTGGTTTCGCATTGTGGAGCTCCTCCTGTTTCATTGCTATTGAAGATAAGAGAACACAAAATGTTCTGTCACCCTCCCCATGAGAAAACGAGCCAACAGGCAGAGACTATTATATTTAAAGATATTACTGAGGCAAAGACATGGAGAACGCACTCAGGTTTATATTCAGTAACTACTGGATACCGTAGCTGTCACACCAGTAACTCAACATTGTTTAATGTCTTACACGAAAGAGTTTGCAAGACCAAATCACTACAGTAGAAATAACCTAAAAGTAAGGGTTGAGCCTTAAGCAGATGGAAGTTGTTTTTTTTTTTCCTTTTGCATTTTTCATAGAGATTCAGTTGCAGCAATAAGTAACAGGTCTTTTGTGCTTCTTAACCTATTCACCAGTCTGCTACAGTCTGGTTTACTTCAGCTTGCAACCTGGAGTTATTCAGACCTTCGTTACAGGATACCAGGATTGGAAAAGTTTCTCCAAACAGTTCCTGAAAAGAAAAGATTTCTTGTGAAATCGTAAAGCCCTCTAACTTGGCAGTAAGCATGTGTAAAATAAATGAACCGAGCTGTACCCTAGAGCTTCTCTACACAAGTTATTTGGGAATAATTAATTCTAAAATTCCACATGTGGAATATCTTACTTTGGAATATGTACTCCTGAGTGTAAGGCAGATTTAGCCTGTGTTAGCTAGTGGATAAGAAGCATGACTGGAAGAAATGAAGATTTTATCCTTAACTAGTTAACATATATGACACGTACAATTGCCTGTACAACACTAGGCCCCTATTACTTTCACCAGTACATGCTTAAGACATACCTCTTGTCCTTAGTGGCACCTTTGCTCCAGATCGGGCATCAGTCCAAAGAGGAGACAAGCTTATCTTCTGCAAATAAGCATCTTCTGTTGGAGAACAGATTGCTAGATATAAGTAAAAATAAACATGAACCAAATCAGATAATTCTCCTCTGAACAGTTTTTTCCCTTGCCCTTGAAATGTCATCAGCTACAGACTTATTTCTTTCCCTGATGCTCAGGTAGAGAATCTGTTCAGAGAGGAGTTCTTCCTGCATGCAGAAGGCATTTTGTAAAACTACACCTTTACATAGAATACATAAACAAACCAAATGACTCAACAGAAAAAAACAGTTACATGCAGTGAGATTTTTTCCTCTAGGGATATTTTTACTGCAAGAAATAAAAATATTGGCAGAAGATAAAGACACTGAAATCAGTGAAATTTTTGTCTCCCCAGTGCCAGTCTGATCTGTCCAGAATTTAGTTTTTGGATGTGGTGCCTGATCTGGCCCTAAGGTAGCAGTCCACCTTTCTGTCTGTTGTGGGAAAGAGAGTCTCAACTGAGGTTAAGATACTGCTTACATGTAAGTGTTTGTAAGTGACTATCACTTCCCATCTGCTATTTTCCTTGCATTTTACAAAAAAAAAAAATAAATTATTTCTTCTAGATCAGTTCATACGCAAGTTCCTCTAAAAAATTCATAAGAAATTCTGAGTAGAGACAATGGACTTACTTGACAGCTACCAATGACTCTTTAAGATGATATGAATGTTCAGAGAAAGTAACAGTCTTTGTAGTTAGAAGTAAAAAATATTATAATTGTTCTATATTGTAGCTCCCTTACCATTTGAGAACAACACCAAATTTAATTCTGCTGTCACAGGAATTTTGGCTGAGTTAAATGTGAGAAAATATTTCAATTCTGAGCATGAAATTTCTTTTAACTGTGATTTCTGATACAACATTTGCCGTAGAAATGAGGAAGAAAAACCCTGCAGTTAATGTGAGGGCCGTCTGATCTTTCCAAAGGATCCTGTGTGCCTTGGTACGTTAGTGCGTGAAAGAATTTAGTATAGGTGGTTTTGGAAAGGCGTGTGTTTTGTTTGTACCTGATACCGATAAGGTTTTCTTTTTGAAACAGGTTTAATAGTCATCAGAGCTGTGCTGTGAATAAGATATTCTAAATAAAAGTAAAATTTTTCCACATAACATTTTAAATTTAATTACATCATAAGCTACTAAAATGGAAATATTTATTTTTTAAGAGATATCATTATGAAATTTCAAAGCCATATGTAACCCACTACAGTTATGTACTGACCACTGAAAAAGTAGCTCTAGAAAGTGTACCAATTTGAATTATTCCAAGAATATCATGTTCTTAAAAGGCAATAGACATTAAATACCCTATACATGAGAATAATAAGGAAATTTATTCTTTTATCACTTCAGTATTGATCCATTTTTTTGGTTTTCTAGAAATGGATTTGCGTAAGGAATGTCTTTGCAGCTGAACTTTTGTGTAGTGATTTTGGCAGACTGAATCTGATATTAAGAGCTTAAGTCTATTTGAACAGCACCAGAATTTTCCTGCAAGGTCTAATAAAAGGCAGCAAGCAGACCCCCAATTATATACGCAATATTATAATTGTTGTCCTGCTTGACAATGTCATAATCTGATTTCTGATTATACATTAACATCAACAAATTAAGGTACTTCCAGGCAGATGGATATCCAACATAATTATTTTAGTATTCCACTTGCCTTTTAAAAATTTCTCTTTTCTTTCAAGAATGAAGTCTGTTCTCTGAGTTCCAGCTGGAAAATGAGGCAGCTCAGGCCACCCCAAATCTCACGAGATCAGTAGTGTTAGCAGCTGATGAGCTAATTATGAATTATTTGGGTCGGACTCTTTTCTCCTAGCCAGGTATGACTTGATTGACTTAAAAGAGGTTAGTTCATTCAGTTCATAGGGGTTATAGCATGAGTGAATTATTCCCCTAATAATTGCCATCCTATTAATCATAAGGAGAGTCTAACATTTCCTATAGGCAGACATTTTGATTTTATAAGACTTTTTAATGCATAAATTAGTGATATTGCATGAGTTGCTGGCAGTGATGTATGTTATTATTACATCTGTATATTATGTATATTTTTATTAAAGCTTAGGATGAAAGCATTTAATCAGAAAAATATGACTGATACGAATATTTCCTTTGCAATGTATCTCTCAATTTTGCGAAGGCATATATCAAAAACATGCTGTCATAATATGTAATCATTCATGCATTCGTACCTTAAGCTAACCATATACAAGACAGATGATGATGTAGGGTTTATTACATATTTTAAATTTGCATTGCTGAAGAGATTGAAAAATATTGTCTACTTGAATTTCATAATAACCCATAACTGGATTCCAGTATTTTGCAGTTTTCTGGAGTTTCTTGCATAAGAATTTTTGTTATCTCCCTGTTGTTGCATTTTTACTCATATTAACTCTCAGTCTTACAGAATATGTACAGTGTGTCTGGGCATTAATGTAGCACTCAGTAAAACTCAGTAAGTCCTGCCTTATAACGAGCAAGGCTGAATGTAAATGGTGGGGTACACTAATTAGGGCAGTCTGTTGTCTCTGTGGTTGTTCCAAAGGAAATTGGAAGGGATCTGTCCAAGACATTACATCAGGAAAGTGACTTAGGCTGATTTATACCGTCACGTAGGCAGACAGCTTTCCAGAACTTTATGTTCTAGTTTAACAGATGCATACGTTCTGTGAGAGCAGGACAATGAGTTTACGGAGGGAAAAGCAGTCCCTGGAAAATCAAAAGCCCAGGTGATCATTCTGCGCCCTTCTATTTCATTTTTTGAGAAGCACACAAAGGACAGGAGCATGACACCTCTGAGACAGCTAATCAGAAGTTATGAGTATTAATTTCCTGCCTTCCAACACTGATCGCCTGGTAAGCATTTATTAAATAATAAAATGTTTCTGTCTTATTTTTTGTTATTTAGCTCTGTGATCGCTCAACATCCCGTTAGGGGAGTAGGTTTTGATGAAGGGGAGATTTCACTTTTGCTTATGAGCTTTTTAATAAAACAGTTGTTATTTTTCTAATTTGTCTTCAGACTGTCTTCAGCTGAAGCATATCGAAGACAATAGGAACTGCAGGCATAGGTGCCGTTCTGCAAAACATTTTCTTTGATGGCAAAGGCAGTTCAGGAAGCTCCAGACCCTTGTTCTCTGCGTCCCTGCCCACTCGCTCCCAGCTCCTTGCCTACTGCTCTCCACCTCTTCAGTTGTGCTTTTACAGTTATTTGCGGCTATAAACTGGGTAACTGAGTTAATAATCATCTTTCACCAAGAGATTGTGATAAGCCTGACCGTACAGCCCCACAAAGAGTTGTGCCAGCACAACTGAAAAAACTTTTTCACAATAACTGCAAGCTGGATTAGACTATGGTACTACAGAGCAAGGCAGTCCCACCTCTTCTCTCGGGCTACCAGTTGGGTTTCCCTAACTGTTCAGTAACGTGTAGCACTGTATGCTGGTGTAATCCATCAATGAATATACTCATGTAGAATTTTTCATAGGCTTTCTGTCAGGGCGGTCTGGGGTTTGTTTACAGCTGTTTTGCTCCACAGGCACTGTCGGTGGGAGTGAGAGTGTGCTCTGCCCGTGAACTAGCTGCTTTCGTGTTCTTTAACTAGCCCACTCATCTTCGTGTAGACCCTTCTAGCTTGTTGACAGCACTTAAAATAATAATTTATTTTTAAAGAATTATACAAACAGTGTGAGCCTGCATACAGCATCTTACAGCTACTGCAATTGTGGACTGGTGTGTCCACAGTGTGTGGCTGCAAGGAAGCCTTGAAAAAGAGGTTTCAGATGGGTCAGATCTCCAACGCTCTGAACAGGCGGTCGGTCATACAAGCAGTTTGCTGATGAAGCACGAGGTGGGTACAACTGGAGGAACATGGGTGTGGGGACTGACTTTTTTTACCATTAGTGCAGTTATGGCTATGAAACAGCAGTCCTATGGGAAAACAAGACCTTTTGTGTAGCCCGTGTTTTCTGATGGCTCTGCTTTGGGCAGGTTGGCTGGGATTCCTGCTGTCTCTGGTCTAATGGTGGAGTGTGTGTGTGTGTGAAATCCCTGTATGGGCAGTTTCTCTTTGAAGTAGCATTTTGTGACTTTTGGTTTACCGTCTGTGCCTTGTAAAGATAAATTGTATGGAAGGTATTAGTGTATACCAAGTAGTTATTTCTAGTTGAAAGCAAAGATCTCACTACTATTTTACTGGAGGGATTTTGGTTTTGAAGAAGCTTTGGCTTAAGTTCTGTACAGTCTATGCAGCACCCTGCAATTTAAGAATCTCCATCTAAATTTTTTGGGCCTTCTTTTAGATCCCAGGTGCAAATTATCACGATTTAATCTTCTGGAAACCTACATCCTCATTGTATTCAGGGACCAACCAGAGTATGTGCAGGAAGAGGGCAGGCTTTATCTCTGGCCAGTAATCATCCCCAACTTAATTAGCTAATGTTGTGTTTAGGTATTCAATATTTATGCGTCAGTAAAGCAATAACATTTCAAACCACTCTATTTCTTAAATGCCCTTGTGTAAAAACTGGATGTACCCATAGGGATTATCTCAAACAAAGACAAATGGCACCAGCACTATGTATTTGCAGGTAAAATTGGCTCTGATGCAGCTCCTGTATCAAAGGAAAATTCCCTTATTATGAAACTCCAGTATC
>Ga0181612_173083_pt1 | contig 24302 bp, 19 predicted proteins | sample HoacroProtozoa21_FD_119630 | JGI IMG/M metagenome (GOLD analysis project Ga0181612, IMG submission 119630) | Hoatzin crop microbial communities from Cojedes, Venezuel. Combined Assembly of Gp0051906, Gp0051904, Gp0051908
CTACCTTGCAGCAAATACATCATTGGACGATAGCACTCCACCCCCATTTATGCCCAATAAGCAATAAACCAATTTGCCTGCATTTTTTTAAACCTTGGGTGTAAGGTAATCAAAAAAATTGCTACCTTTGTAACCATCAACCAATACAAACATATAACTACATGATGAACAAAATCTTATTGACAGCTGTGGCACTGCTGTCACTATTACCTTGCTTAGCGCAAGAGCAAGCACACCGTTACAATCAATATGGTGTCATGTTTTACAATGTGGAGAACTTGTTTGACACTATCAACAACAACGGCATCTATGACCGTGAATACTCTCCCAATGGTGCGCGTCAATGGAATGGACAAAAATATTGGCAAAAGCAGCACAACCTAGCATACGCTATCAGCCAGATGGAAGTGCCAGGCTCACCCTGCGAGGGTCCAGTGATTGTGGGTGTGAGTGAGGTTGAGAACATCACCGTATTACAAGACTTGGTGAAACAACCCGAAATCAAGAGCCGTCATTACCAAATCGTGCATCACGAGAGTCCTGACCGTCGAGGCATTGATGTGGCTTTTCTATACAATCCTCGCTACTTCAAGGTGCTCAATGTAACCTATCAAAACATCGGAAAATATCTGCCTGATTATCCTGATTTCCGTACTCGCGACCAAGTGACCATGACTGGTATGCTAGCTGGTGAGAAGGTTTCGGTTATGATCAATCACTGGCCATCACGTTCTGGTGGTGAAGAGCGTTCAAGCTACTTACGAGAGGCCGCAGGTCGCATGGCAAGAGAGACGATTGACTCCTTGTTACGCGATGACCCCAATCAAGGCATCATCTTTATGGGTGACTTGAATGATGACCCCCAGAATCGCTCATGTAGCGTGGCTTTAGGAGCAAAAAAAGAGATTAAGGACTGCACTGAGCCTGGATCGGTGTTTAATCCCTGGTGGAACATCTTGAACAAGGGTATTGGCACCCTAGGCTATAAAGGCAATTGGAACCTATTTGACCAAATTGTGCTCACCGATTATTTCCTGAAATATTACGACAGCAAAGACAAACCTCGCCTCACTTTCTCACGAGCCGAAGTGCTCAATCGCAAATTCTTGCGCACCGAAGAAGGCGACCGTCAAGGCTATCCTTTGCGTTCCTATGCAAGCGGAATCTATCTCAATGGCTATAGCGACCACTTCCCTACCATGATTTATTTGGTCAAGGAATTGAAGTGAATCCTTAGCCGTCATCCCAATACCATCTGCGAGGAGAATCGAAACGACCTAAACTGTTTCGGGTTCTCCTCATTTTTTCCACAAAAAACACAAGAGAACAATGACCTTAATGGCGCATCACTATAGTGAGTGCCCTACAAAGCCCGTTTTTCGTCTAGTGGTTTGGCGAATTCGTCTATTTCATTTGTTAAATAATCTGTCATAAGGCTAATTTTGCATCACGTTTCTGAGTACAAAAAATCAATATAGTAAATCCACAATAGGAAACATACATGCACATGAAATTATTAAAAAAGTTGATATGGATTGGGTGCTTTGGAGCAATGGTCTCATTTCACACTATGGGACAAGATAACACAGCTGCTGTTAGCAGCATCACACATCCAAGCACTTGGACACTACAACAATGTATCGATTGGGCGAAACAACAAAATATCACCATTCAGCGCAATCGTGTAAGTGAGCGCAGTGCAGACATCGACTTGAGTAATGCCAAAAACAATCGACTGCCCACTGTAAGTGCTAGCTCAAGTCAACAATTCAGCAATAGACCCTTCCAAGAGGGATACAATAGCGTGGTGGGTAGTGAAGTGGTGTACCACAGCAACAAGAACTCCTATACGGGTTCGTATGGCGTCACGGCAGCTATGACCCTTTATGATGGCGGAGTGTTGAACAATAATGTTAAACTAGCTGAACTGAACACTCGCATCGCCGAATTAAACACACGGGCTAGTGAATTGAGCATCGAAGAGCAAATCACACAACTATATGTGCAAATCCTCTATTCACAAGAGACTATCAAACAAGACGAAGAGCTCATTGAGCTGAGTCAAGCGCAACTCGACCGAGCCAAAGCACTCAAACAAGCGGGTTTGCTCAACAAGGCCGACGTTGCACAACTTGAAATGCAGACCGCACAAGACAAGTACCAAAAGGTTGCCGACGAGACAACCCTCGACAACTACAAACTGCAACTCAAGCAACTGCTAGAGCTAGATGGCGATGAGGCCCTAGAGATAGCAGACCCTGAACTAGAAAACAATGTGCTTGCTGAGTTGCCAGCCAAAATTGATGTGTATGAGCACGCAGTAGCTACTCGTCCAGAAATTCAAGCCAAGCAACTAGCAATGGAGAAAACTTATCTTGACGAGAAAATCGCTGCAGCAGGCCACAAACCTACTATCAGTGCTAGCGCAGGTATCAGTACTAGCAATAGCACTGGTAATGGAAACATGTTCACACAGCTCAAGGAGCAATGGAACAATGGCATCGGGGTGACATTGAGCATACCCATCTGGGACCACCACAAGACCAAAAATGCCGTTGCCAAAGCTCGTTTAGAACGCGAAACCGCCTATTTAGATATTCTCGATACACAGAAAACCCTCTGGAAAAGCATCGAGACCTATTGGCTTAACGCACGCAGCAATCAACAGCGCTATGTAGCAGCAAAAGAGAACGAAGACTATTGCCGCGAAAGCTACGACCTCACTAGTGAACAATTTCGCTTAGGTTTGAAAAACATTATCGAGCTAACCACCGCCAAAACCAATCTAGATAGTGCAACACAAAAAACCTTGCAAGCCAAATATATGGCTCTGCTCAACTTAGCTATGTTGCGCTACTACAATGGCGAATCAATAGGTCTATAACAGATACATCAGCAAACAAACACAGAAATCAACACGATATGAAAAAGAAAACTATCATCATCTTGGTGCTCATCGCCTTGTTGGCAGCTGCAGCTGCATTCCTGCTACTAGGCAAGAAAAAAGCAGACAACAAAATTGGCTTTGAAACCACCACCGTGAGCAAGGCTGACATCTCTACTAGCATCACTGCTACAGGTACTATCGAAGCTGTGACCACCGTTGACGTGGGTACACAAGTGTCGGGTATTGTCAGCAAACTCTATGTGGACTACAACAGTGTGGTCAAAAAGGGCCAAGTCATCGCAGAGCTCGACCGCACCAACCTACAAAGCGAATTGGCATCAGCGCAAGCCAATCTGCGCAGTGCACAGACTGAGCTCGACTACCAAAAGAAGAATTATAACCGATATGCTGAGTTGAAACAAAAAGACTTGGTGAGTGCATCGGAATATGACGTGGCTCTAGACAGCTACCGCAAGGCACAAGAGAGTGTCAAGGTAGCACAACAGAGCGTCAATAAGGCCAAAACCAATTTGGGCTACGCATATATCTATTCACCTATCGATGGTATCGTGATTAGCAAAGACGTGGAAGAGGGCCAAACGGTAGCCTCCTCATTTAGCACACCTACCCTATTCACTATTGCCAAAGACTTGACCGATATGCAGTGCATCGCCGACGTTGATGAGGCCGATATAGGCGGTGTTGTAGAAGGCCAGCGCGTGACATTCACTGTAGATGCATACCCCGATGACGTGTTCTCGGGCACAGTGAAACAAGTTCGCCAAAATGCCACCACCACCAACAATGTAGTTACCTATGAGGTGGTTATCAACACGCCCAACGCAGACCTGAAACTCAAACCTGGCCTAACTGCCAACGTCACTATTTACACACTAGAACGCAATGGTGTAGTCAGCGTGCCTAGTGCAGCACTACGTTTCACGCCAGAACCTAGCATCATCGGCAAGAAATATGTCATCAATGATGTGCAAGGTGAGCACAAACTATGGACTCTAGATGGCAATGTGTTCACTGCCCACAAAGTAGAAACGGGCTTGACCGATGGCATACGCACCGAAATCAAGAGCGGTGTAGAAGAAGGCACTACAGTCGTACAAGACCTGATAGTTGGAGTCCAAAACCAACCTCAGCAAGATAGCGATAGCGGTGAGAACTCACCCTTTATGCCAGGACCTCGTAACAACAAGAAAAACAATAGCAACAACAAGAGTGGTAACGGAGCCGCTAAAAAATAATGGGACAACCAAAACCAATCATCGAACTTGACAACATTCGCCGCAACTTTATCGTGGGCGACGAGGTGGTGCACGCATTGCGCGGAATCACTTTCACTATCAACGAGGGCGAGTTTGTCACCATTATGGGCACTTCAGGCTCTGGCAAATCTACCTTGCTAAACATCTTGGGATGCCTCGACACGCCCACTTCGGGCGAATACAAGCTAGATGGCACGCCTGTGCGCACGATGAGCAAGTCGGCACGCGCAGTGCTACGCAATCGCAAGATTGGCTTTGTGTTCCAAAACTACAACCTGCTTGCCAAGACCACAGCCATCGAAAATGTGGAACTGCCACTGATGTATAACGCAGCTGTCAGTGCTCGCGAACGCCGTGAACGTGCTATCATAGCACTTAAACGTGTGGGGCTAGGTGACCGTCTCAACCACAAGAGTAACCAGATGTCGGGCGGACAGATGCAGCGTGTGGCCATTGCCCGTGCACTAGTCAACGACCCTGCAGTAATCCTTGCAGATGAGGCGACAGGTAACCTAGACACACGCACATCATTTGAGATTCTAGTGCTATTTCAGGAATTGCATGCCGAGGGGAGGACCATCATTTTTGTCACCCACAACCCCGAAATCTCGCAATACTCCACACGCACCATCAACTTGCGTGATGGCAAAATACGCGAGGATGTGATCAACAACAACATCCTAGATGCCGCCGAGAAACTGGCCTCATTGCCTATCAACGACGACGATTAATGTGATGAACGAACAATGAACGGAACAAATTTATTCAAGATAGCGCTCAAAGCGATTGCCAGCAACAAGTTGCGTAGCCTGCTCACCATGCTAGGCATCATCATCGGTGTGGGTTCGGTAATCACTATGCTCGCTATTGGACAAGGCTCCAAGCAAAGCATCAAGAAAAATATTTCAGAGATGGGCTCTAATATGATTATGATTCATCCTGGAGCCGATCGTGGACCTGGCGGGGCACGGCAGAGTGCGGATGATATGCAGACACTCACCATCACCGATTACCAAAACATTGTTGACCAAAACAAATATTTGGCAGCAGTGAGTCCCAACGTGTCGAGTAGCGGGCAACTCATCTATGGCAACAACAACTATCAAAGTAGCGTCACAGGCGTCAGCGAAGGATATCTCACCATCCGTCAACTCACCGTAGAGACAGGCACCATGTTCACCGAGGCTGATATCAAATCGGCAGCCAAGGTGTGTGTGGTGGGTAAAACGATTGTCGATAACCTGTTTCCCAATGGTAGTGACCCCATTGGACAAGTTATCCGCTTCAACACTATCCCTATGAAGATTGTAGGAGTGCTCAAGAGCAAGGGCTATAACTCAATGGGTATGGACCAAGACGATATCGTGCTAGCCCCCTACACCACTGTGATGAAGCGCATCTTGGCTCAAACCTATTTACAGGGCATTTATGCTTCGGCGCTCACCGAAGAAATGACCAACCTTGCCATCAAGGATGTGACCAACATACTGCGCACCGACCACAAACTCAAGGAGGGCGAAGACGATAATTTCACCATTCGTTCACAAGAGGAAATTAGCTCTATGATGACCAGCACCATGAGCATGCTCACCATCTTGTTAGCTTGTGTCGCTGGCATCTCGCTCGTAGTGGGTGGTATTGGTATCATGAACATCATGTATGTGAGCGTGACCGAGCGCACCAAAGAAATTGGCCTACGCATGAGTGTGGGTGCACGAGGCATCGACATCCTCAGCCAATTTCTCATCGAGGCTATTCTCATCAGTGTCACTGGTGGTATCATTGGAGTATTGTTTGGTGTAGGAGCCTCATTCGCTATCAAATTTTTCCTCAAATGGCCCATCAGCATTCAGGCATGGACTGTGCTGCTATCGTTCCTAGTATGTACTGTCACAGGTGTATTTTTCGGTTGGTATCCAGCCAAAAAAGCTGCCAACCTTGACCCCATCGAGGCCATTCGCTACGAGTAACCTCATGTGGCACTACTCTGTCAGTGCAAGACCTTTAGCCGTAAAAAATCAACATTTTTCTGATTAAATCAATGATGACACTCCAAGGCAAAAAACAGGCCAACTATCGCAATCTCATTGTCCACATCTTGTGTTGGGCTGTGGTGATTGTGATGCCCTTTTTCTTCCATAGCTCTAACGATAGCATGCAAGAAGTTATGCGCCGCTATTTGCGCTCTTTGGGTGGACCATTGGCCTATATGTTGGTGTTCTATATCAACTACTTGTGGTTGATACCTCGCTATGTGCTCAACAAGCGTGACATCAAGATGTTTGTCTTGGCCAATCTGCTGGTGATAACCGCTGGCGTTGCCATCAACCAAGGGTGGCACGACCTCATCAAGTTTGTATTGCCAAGCCTACAAAATCACGAAACACATCCCGATGGGCCACGCCCACCTCGCTTGCCACACTACTTCTACAACACGCTCGTGCTCGTCTTGTTTATCGCTTTAGCGGTGGCCGTGCGCATGGTACAACGCTGGCAGCACATGGAGGAAGCACGCCGCGAAGCCGAAGCCGCACGCGCCGAAGCCGAACTTAGCAATTTGCGTAACCAGCTCAACCCTCACTTCTTGCTCAATACACTCAACAACATCTATGCTCTCATCGCTTTTGACCAAGACAAAGCACAGGTCGCAGTGGGTCAGCTGAGCAAACTGTTGCGATATGTGCTCTATGAGAATCAGCAAAACTTTGTGCCGCTTTATAGAGAAGTCGCTTTTATGCAAAACTACATCGAATTGATGAAAATACGTGTCACCGACAACGTGAAAATCACTAGCCATTTTGACGTTGCCGATGACGACACCACACCCATTGCTCCACTCATTTTTATCTCGCTCATCGAAAACGCATTTAAGCACGGCATTGCGCCCAACGGTTCTGGCGAAATCAAGATAGAAATGAGCCAGCACAATGGCGACATCACATGCCAAATCCACAACTCTTACTATCCTAAGCACGCCAACGACAAGAGTGGCTCGGGTATAGGGTTAGAACAAGTGAGACGACGCCTAGAACTCATGTACCCAGGGCGCTACTCTTGGCTCAAGGGTGTGAGTGCTGATGCAAAAGAATATTACTCCATAATTGAAATCCATCATGAACATTAAGTGTGCCATCGTCGATGACGAGCCGCTAGCCGTAGAACTGCTCGCTAGCTATGTCAACAAAATTCCTTTTTTAGAACTCGTGGGCAAATATTCTAATGCCACCGATGCCTTGCGAGGAGTGACCGAACAAGCCATCGACCTCCTCTTTCTCGACATACAGATGCCAGAACTCAACGGCCTAGAATTGAGCAAGATGCTACCCGAGTCCACGCGCATTGTGTTCACCACCGCCTTCAACCAATATGCCGTTGAGGGATTTCGTGTCAATGCACTCGACTATCTGCTCAAACCCATCAGCTATGCCGACTTTCTCGAGGCATGCAACAAGGCGCTGCAATGGTTCACACTCCTAGAGCAACCACAAGACAAACCATCACAAGATGAGCAGGCTAAGAGTATTTTTGTCAAGAGCGAATACAAACTGCTACAAATCAATCTCGATGACATCCGCTATATTGAAGGACTCAAAGATTATGTGAAAATCTATACCGAGCAAAGTCCGCATCCCATCCTCTCGTTGATGAACATGAAAGCGATGGAGCAAATGTTGCCAGCCTCTCGCTTCATACGTGTACACCGCTCATTCATCGTGAGCAAAACCAAGATACGCGAGATTGACCGCAATCGCATCGTGTTTGGCGACGTGTACATCCCCATCGGTGACAGCTACAAACAAGCCTTCCAAGATTTCATCAACACCTCCAAATAACGGTAAGAGAGAAACTTGTAAGGGCAACCCTCAGGTCTCTATCCGTAACGAGAGATGCGAATACCGCACAAAAGTTAATAATCGCTAAATCACCTGGCCAATTTGATTAATTGCCCGCAAAACACTATTTTTGCCCACAAAACTATTTATTGTCAACCCTATTGAACATCGTGCAACAATGAAAATCTTTCTGGCCATCCTGATAGTTCTGGTGTTAGTTATGCTGTTTACTCGTCCTAATGCCGAGGCTCATAAGCAGGCTATAGTCAAAGAGGTCATCAAAGCCTCCAAATCTTCACTAGACAACAACGCTGTCATCTGTTGGGACTTCAACGACCACAGCAAGCAACTAGGCATCGAACAACTAGTAGCTCAGCAACTAGAAGTTAAAAACTTCTGGCTATGCTCGGTAGGTTCGCTCAATAGGCAAGGTCAGCAGCAACATGTGTCACTAGGAATATTTGGGCACGTTTTTTGCACGGGCATACATTAGTAGCATCGCACACGCGAAAAGCCATTACATGGCTGGCATTATTTGTGCGATAACCCCTACATCTAACTAAAAACTAACTAATATGGAGTTCTATCTTATCCGTAATGGTCAACAAGTAGGGCCATTTTCACTCGAAGAGTTGGCAAACCAAGGCATAACGGCCGAAACCGAAGTGTGGACCCAAGGAATGGCCGATTGGCAACAGGCTGGTGACGTGCCCGCACTCACCACCTTGTTGCAGCAACAACAATTCAACAAGCATCAAGCCGATGCTACCACCCCCATAGGCACACCCTACGACAACGCTATCACCAACAACCAACAAACATACAACACGCCACCACCACGTCGCCCCTACATTGAGCCCGCCAAGAGTAATAGTGGTTGCACTCGATGGTTGCTTGTGGCACTCATCTTGGCAGTGCTATTTGCCACCATGGTGTTCACTTGTCCTGGTCAGCGAGCACACGAACAAGCCATCCAACAAGTGACCAGACAATGGGTAGATGAGAAAGTTGAACAAAAAAGTCCATTGCCAGGCATGCTCAATGAACTTATCAAATATATCACTGGTAGCGGTACCGATATGGCTATCAGCCACTATCTGGATGTGAAAAATTATCTCGTGTGCTCAGTTGGCAAAATGTCGGTGAGCGAGGGTAAAGATAAAATGGTTTCACTAGGCATCTTTGGCCACGTGTTCACCTTTGACAAAGATGATATAGAACAAGCGTGGGCTCGTGCTATGGACCAGCGCGAACAAGAACATTCCAGTATCGTACCCCCAACCTCTCCCCGCTATGACAACGATAGCACTAATGACGAGGATAGTGACCCCAATTCCCCCTTTGGCATCAACGCACTGCCCGATAGCATTATTGGCATTGAAATTCCCGACGAGATGGATTCGATGTTCAATGAGATGGCTAATGAAGCTATCCGAATGGCTAAAGAGTGGGCAAAAAAACAAATTGATGAATTTGGCAAGTGAGGAGAATGCAATGAACCACTTGTTTCGCCCTACCCTACACGCTCAATCTATTGCAAATATCAAGCAACTATTGTTGCTACTTGGCTTGCTTATCACCATCGATGCACAAGCGAGTGACCAAGTATGGATTGAAGATTTTGCCATTGAACCTGGAGCGGTAGTTACTGTACCCATTAGACTCAGCAACAATGTGCCAACACGAGGGATACAGTTCAAGATGACATTATCTCCAGGGCTATCATGGGACAAATCATTGCGCAAAAGTGAGCGTAGTGACACACTGGGAATGAATCTAGTGTGCAACACTCGAGGTGACTCTGTGATGATGGTGATTTTATATCCATTAGGGCCAATATGCTATGAGGCAGGAAAGGGTGAGATAGGATATGTGAACATTCGTGCGAGTCAAGAGTTCACCAAGGGGAGTATTCACTTCAGCAACTGTTATGGATCAACTATCGATAACAAAAACATCAATTTTCCATCTACCACGACCCAAGTTATTGCTGGTGGCACAACGGTGCCACCTTGGATAATAGATAATAAGTAGCTCGGCCCACCTCTGACACAATAAATGCGGTCCGCTCCTCGTTAAGGACAAAAAGGGGAGAATATGCAAATAGTTGCGAATGGTTGGTATCAAGTTTTTATGGCTGAGCCAGGCGTTCACAATAGTTTTGCCACCTCATGACTACAGACGACAAAGTATCTATGAAAAAAAGTGTCAACCTACCGATAATCAAATTTGCCTTAGTGTGGGTAGCCATTTTGCTACTTGCATCACCCACCTACGCCTTCGACAAAAGCATGTATGCCGATAGTAGCAAATTGGCTAATGGCACATGGGTGAAAATTAAGGTGAGTGAGAGTGGCATTTATCAAATCACAGCCGATGACTTGCGCTCATGGGGTCTAAGCGGTGACGTGAGTAGCGCGCATGTGTTTGGCTATGGTGGTGCATTAAAAGAATCGTTAACAGCCGATTATGGAGATGACCTACCACAATTACCCGTGGTTCGTGAGGACAACCGCTTGCTATTCTATGCCCAAGGACCTGTTACCTGGCGACAGCTCAATAGCTCACTGCCGCAACTGCAAGTGCAAAATCCATACTCAACAGATGCCTATTATTTTGTGACCGAGGATAGCCGTTATCAAGACATCGCGATAACCACAGCAACCAACAGCCCTATTGGTAGCTCCATCACCACATTCACCGAACGCTTATATCATGAGCAAGACCTCATCAATCCAGGCAAAACGGGTCGTAATTTTATGGGCGAGGATTTCTCAACCAACAAGTCACAAACATTCAAGTTCTCGCTAGATGGCTTGGTGAGCGGTAGCACTGTGAAAGTTTACACCAATTTTGGAGCCAAAACGCTTGGGGCCAAAAGCAAACTATCATTTCAGTACAATGGTACCGAGCTCCCAGCGAGCACCTCTGACAACATCGACGTAGCCTATTCGGCAGGTTATTGCCACTACACAGTAGGCAAATCGCTCAAATCTTTTGTGCTAGAAGGGACTACCGACCTGAGCTACACCATCACTTTCTCGACCAGTGGCACACTCTATTTCGCTCGACTAGATTATATCACAGTCAACTATGAGCGCACCCTAGCACTGACCAACGGGCAGTTGTGCTTCGGCCTCAACCAAGCCGATGCATCGAGCAACTATCAGGTGGCCAATTGTGGAAGTAATACTCACATCTGGGATGTAACCACACCATGGCACCCTATAGCTATGGTCACCACAGGCAACGAGAAAGTATCATTCACCCCATCGCAAGATGGGCGGCGCGAGTTTGTGGCTTTTGATGGGAGCGGTAACTATAGCCACCCTACACTGAGCGAAAAAGTAGATAACCAAAACATACATGGTGAACCTATACCCGATATGATTATCCTTGCGCCTAGTGAGTATTTGACACAAGCCCAGAGAGTGGCTACTATGCACGAGGAGGTGGACAGTTTCAGAGTGTTGGTTTTGGACCACACCAAGGTGTTCAATGAGTTCAGCAGTGGAGCGCCCGATGCTATGGCCTATCGCCGCCTATGCAAGATGTTCTATGACCGTGGCACCAGTGAAGATGGGCATCACTTGGGTTACTTGTTGCTATTTGGTAATGGCCACTACGACAATCGACTCATTGGCGACCAAGCCTCAGCGCTAAGCTATCCAAGCCTACTGAGTTGGCAAAGCGAGGTGAGTAGCAACGAAGACAATTCATTCACTAGCGATGATATCTTTGCCCAACTCGCCGATGATGCTAGCTCTATCGTCACCGACAAGCTGACTATCGGTGTGGGACGGTTCCCCGTGAGAAGTGTGTCACAAGCGCGCACAGTAGCCGATAAGCTCATCAACTATGTGCAAACGCCTGCCTATGGGTCGTGGAAAAATCAAGTGCTCAACGTAGCCGATGACGAAGACCAAGCTATCCACATGTCGCAGGCCGAGGCGGTGATTGCGACAGCACGTGAAAATGGTGGCGAGGATATGGTGTTCAACCACGTGTTTATTGATGCCTATAATGCTGTGAGCCAGGGCGGCTCGCGCAGCTATCCTGAGGCCCGCAACAAGATGTATAACACCCTATCTGAGGGTGTGCTGTGGTGGAACTACACTGGGCACTCTAGCACCACAGGTTGGACAGGTGAAGGTCTATTGCGACGTGTAGATGTGGAGCAACAACTTTACTATAAACATCTGCCCGTGCTCTACACTGCATCGTGCGAATTTTTGCGAAACGATGGCACCGATGTGTCGAGCGGAGAGGTGATGTTCCTTAACAGCAACGGAGGGGTCATCGCCATCATTGGCTCGCCTCGCTTGGTGTATGTGTCGAGCAATGGTCCATTGAATGCTAGCGTTGCCAAATATATGTTCTCTCGAGACAGTGAGGGAAAACAGCGTCGTTTGGGAGATATCATACGCCTAGGCAAAAATGACATCTACAACACAACCGACAACAACGCACGTTATGTCATATTTGGCGACCCAGCCATGAGATTGGCTTATGCACCCTATACCATCAAAATTGAGACCATTAATGGCAAAGCGGTTGACGAGGATGATATGCCCATATTCCAGGCTCGTGAGACAATAGAGTTCTCAGGCAAGATAGTGAATTTGAAGGGCGAGGTGGCTAATGACTTTAATGGCTCGGTAATTTCCACACTATATGACTGCGAGCAATCGGTTACCACCAATGGCTATGGAGAGGGTGCGCCATTCACCTATGAGGAGCGTTCAAATCGCCTTGCTATCAATGTCAATGAAGTCGAGAACGGGCGTTTCTCTATCAAAGTGATTATCCCCACCGAAGTCAACAACATCTACGACAACTTTAGACCTGCCCTCATCAACCTATATGCCTATGATAGTAACCATCAGTTAGAGGCCAAAGGCTATAACGACAACTTCTATATCTACGGCTATGATGATGAGCAGGTGACCGATACGATTGGTCCCGAAATCATTTCGTTTGGCCTGAATAGCGAAGATTTTGTGGACGGCAGTAGCGTCAACGAGTCACCCTTAGTGCTAGCCACTATTGCCGATGATAGTGGAGTAAATTTCTCAGGTAGTGGCATCGGCCACTCCATCTCACTCACGCTAGACGGTACCACAAGCTACAACGATGTGGTGAGCTACTACACTCCGTTGCAGGCCAGCACGGGCACGCTAGGTAGCATCAACTATGCCTTGAGCGACTTGACCGATGGGGCTCACACACTGCGGCTAAGGGTGTGGGATGTGTATAACAACGTCAGCGAGAAGACCATTAGCTTTAACGTGGTCAATGGCCTAGCGCCCGAAATCACTGATGTGTATGCCGCAGCCAACCCAGCATCGGTAGAGACCAACTTCTATGTCAAGCACAACCGTCCCGATGCCATTATGAGCATCACCATCGAGGTGTATGACTTGATGGGAAGACTGGTTTGGAACACTACACAATCGGGTCGTAGCGATATGTACACCTCAGCCCCCATCACATGGGACTTGATAGACAATGGCGGGCGTCGAGTGCCACGAGGCATCTATGTGTATCGCGCCACAATTTCGACAGATGGCATTAAAGAAGCGACCAAGGCCAAAAAACTAGCGGTTACGGGACAGTAAACTATCGCTAAGCTATTAACTATCGCATAGGTAGCAGGTTTGAGTGGCTCAACTGCTACCTATGTGCTTGCATAGCAACCTATCTGCTTTAGAGAATTGTTAAAAAAACGATACTGAGGTCTATAAATTGCAATGGTTATTGTTGCAATTCACTAAAAAAGCGTAAATTTGCAGGCTAACAGTCTATTTGCCCCACTATGAGTGAGAATAAGGTCAATGCCAACAAAGTCATCTTGCCAGAGCCTACGATTCGCAGGCTACCATGGTACTTATCGTATGTGCGCATGCTGCACAGCATAGGCGTTGAGTATGTGTCATCTACCCAAATCAGCAATGAGCTCAATGTGGCAGCCTCACAGATAGCCAAAGACCTCTCATTTTTGAACATCAAGGGAAAAACGCGCATCGGGTATGAAGTGACCACGTTGATGCACGAGCTTGAAGATTTTTTGGGTTTCACCAAGCGCCACAATGCAGTGGTGATTGGTGTGGGTAACCTAGGGGCGGCATTGATGCAAGATGGAGGTTTGGCTCAATATGGGCTAAATATCGTGGCGGGCTTTGATATCAATCACCAACTGATAGGTCACGACATCTGTGGGATACCTGTGTATGATATTGCCGAGCTACGCTATCGCGAGCGACAACTCAATGTCACTATCGCTATCTTGACTGTGCCTGTTGAGCATGCCCAAGAGGTCACCGACCAAATTATAGCTAGTGGTCTAAAGGCAATATGGAATTTCACACCCTATCGCATCAAGACACCTGCCGATATTGTAATTGCCAACACATCGATTTATGCCCACTTGGCAATCATCTATAATCGCATGAGCAACCAATAGTGCGACACAATAGCTATTTGCATGAAAGTTATAGGCATCATAGGGAATTATCATCAAGCCGACATGGGGGAAGCCTACCTCATGGCCGACTCATCGATTTTGTTTACAGGCAGACCCTTTTTTGTGCCCGACTTTGGCAAGCAGTTCATAGCCACACCATCTATCGTGATTCGTTATGGGCGGCTAGGCAAATGTGTTGACGAGCGTTTTGCCTATCGTTACTACGATGCCCTAACGGCAGGATTTGCGGTGCAAGCACTAGAGGCCCCTGAGCCTAGGCTATCGGTACTCAATCGAGCCTTTGATGGCTCAGCCATAGTGGGCGATTGGGTAAAGACGAGCGAAGTGAGTGACGTGTCACATATCGTTGTTGACACAGCTATTAACGGCAAGCCCATATCAAGTTGCTGCCTAGCCGACATGACCGTAAGCGTTGACCACCTCATTGCCCTCGTGAGTGAGCGATGTAGCATCAAAATGGGTGACCTACTGTTTACGGGCGACACGGCACAAGGGCATCATCTGGCAGCAGGAGATAGGCTAACGGCAAGCATCAATGGCAATGTGGTGCTAGATGTTAAAGTGAAGTTATAGCCACACTTTTTTAATAGATTGTAGTTGTAATTAACAGAATATAAATAATATAATTATAAGATATGCGTAAACAGACAACATTACAATTCTTGTGCATAGCATTAATGGCACTATTTGCCTTTGGGCAAGGGTTCGCCTTTGATGCTTCACAGTATGCTACTACTTCTAAGCTCGCCACAGGCAAATGGGTCAAAATCTCCATTCCTGAGAATGGAGTGTATGAACTCACCTACGATGAGCTTACACAGATGGGATTTTCTAATCCCGAGAACGTGCGTATCTATGGTCATGGTGGCCTACCCATCAGCGAAATTCTTGATGGGAATGCCATTGATGACTTGCAACCAGTGCCCGTGAGCCGTTTCGACAATAAAATCTGCTTTTACGGCAACGGCCCTGTGAAATTTTCGATTGGCAACTATAGCACCACCCCACACTACACCCGTGCAGTCAATGGCTACGACCAAGTGGGTTGCTATTTCTTGACCGAAGAAACTAGCGCTGAGACTAGTGTGCAAGCAGCGTCGCAAGTTACCGTTTCATCTCCAACCGACGTTGCAACTAGCCTTGCCTACTTTTGGCACGAAAAAGACCTAGTGTCGATAGGTCTCACAGGGAAACAGATGCTCGGTGAAGATTTCAAAAGCGATGATGTGCTCATCGATTATACCCTACCCGAGATTGCTGATAGCACGATCGTTGTCCAAACTGCCATTGGAGCCTACGTCTCAGAAAAAAGCTATGTTACGGCCTATATACATAGCCAAAATGCTGTTGACACTATGAGCTACGGCTCGTCTAGTTCCGCTATCTATGTGCCCAGCTCTACGGCCTACTATCGCGAGGCTTCGCCATACGCAAAGATTCAATTGACTGCCCCCGCCGAGACAGGACAATTTCAACCAGCATTAAAGCTAGGCTCGACCTCGACTACGCTATCAATTGCACGACTTGACTATTTCATTATCACCTACACACGTAACAATGTAATATCTGATAAAGACAATGGGCAAATCCAAATGGGATTTGTGTCGGTTAATGGCAAAGAACGTTTCTTGCTACCCAACGCCAACGAGAATATCGTAGTGTGGGATATCAGCAATCGCTATCAACCCACCCACGTCACCACCACTAGCTATAGCAATAGCACAGGAAGTGGGCAAGCCTTCTTTGGAACAGGTTCGCGTGCAAACACCATCGATTATGTAGCATTTGACCCTACACAGACCTTAAAAAAGATTGTTGCCTATGAGGCAGTGGACAACCAAAATATTCACAGCATGGCAACACCCAACATGGTGATTATCACCAACAAATATTTCTACGACCAAGCACAACGCATCGCTGACCTACACGCTGCCGTTGATGGAAAAACGGTGCAAGTGGTCACTCAAGATCAAGTGTTCAACGAGTTCAGTAGTGGCACTCGGGATGGTATGGCCTACCGATTGATGTGCAAGATGTTCTATGACCGAGATGCCAACACATTCAAGAATCTCTTGCTATTTGGTCCTGGCACCTATGACAACCGCCAAGTGCTAGGCGAGCACCCCACCTATCTATTGACCTATCAAAGCGATTTGAGCTACGACGAAGGCTCTTCGTTCGTCTGTGATGATTTCTTTGCCCTCTTGACCGACAACTCTGGCTACAGCATGTCAACCGACCAAGTGTCGATTGGTGTGGGACGTTTTCCTGTGGTTTCTCTCGAAGAAGCAACGGCTGATGTCGATAAATATGTAGAATATTATGGCGCTCCCGACTATGGTTCATGGCGCAACAACACGCTAGTCTCTAGTGATAAAGGTGATAGTGGGTTGCACCTATTCCAAGCCGAAGGAGTTACCCAACTCATCGACAACGAATTGGGAACCAATATGCAGGTCAACAAGGTGCATACGGCGATGTTCCCACGCTCAACCACCGAACCTAGTGTTGATGTCTCAAAGCGCACGGCAACTGAGGCAAAAAAACACATGACCGAGTTGTTTAAAAGCGGTCAATACTATGCTACCTATGTGGGCCATGCAGGTTCTACGGGTATGACCAAATCTAACGCCTTGTGGACCAACTCTGATGTGTCGAATGTTACTTTCAACCACTATCCAATATATGCAACAGCTTGCTGCGATGTGGCACGCTACGATAGTGGATCACGAGGCATTTGCGAAGCTATGTTCCACAAGCGCAATGGTGGTGCCATAGCCCTATTGACATCTACTCGCTTGGTGTATGCTAGTGCCAACGATGAACTCAACCGCAACTTCGCTACAGCGCTATTCTCATTTGCTGCTAACGACTCGATGCCCACATTAGGACAAGCTTACCGCATAGCTAAAAACAACACAGCAGGCACATCAACCAACAAGCTATCGTTCTCCCTATTTGGGGATCCAGCCATGGATATCAATTATCCAAAGCCCTATTTCGTCATTACCAAGGTCAATGGCACCGATGTAACACAAGATGGCATTGCATCGATAGGCCCGTTGCAGCAATTCTCTATCGAGGCGCAAGTGATGGATGCCGACAACACTAACATCAACACCGACTTCAATGGAGATGCAACTATCACGCTCTATGATTGTGCAAAATTTTTCCAAAGCCTCACCTACTCTAACAAAACGATTGACGTGACCTATGAACGTGCCAAGCTAGCAGAAATTTCAGGTCGCGTCACAAATGGTGTATTCAGTGGAACTATGATTGTGCCTGCATCAGTGAGTGCTAACAACGAAAACGTGTTACTACGAGCATACGCCCATCTAGATAATAGCAAAGAGATGGTTAATGGTCTCACTGAAAACATCTTGATGTTGCCCTATGACGAGCAAACGGCTATCAGCGATGACCAAGCACCCGTTATCACCGCTATGTATATCAATGATGAAGAGTCGTTCAGCAATGGCGATATGGTCGCTGAATCATCTACCCTCTATATCACAGCTACCGATGATTATGCCCTCAGCGTGCAAGCCAATTCTGTAACCAACAAAATGACGCTTGTGCTTGATGGTGGTAAAAAATCTTATAGCGAAATTGAAGGTTATGTCACGCTCAGCGACAATGCCAAAACGTTGAATATCACATTCCCACTGCTTAATATTGCCGATGGCACCCACACACTCACCTATACCGTGTATGATGTAGCTGGCAACTATGCTACCAAAACAATCACATTCACTGTTGGTCAAAGTCATGATGCAACATTAAGCGCTGATGCAATGCCCGCCATCTTGAATCAAGATGTCAACTTTGATTTCACCACCTCACTGACTTCCACACCAGAAGTCACAGTACGCGTTACCGATGCTACAGGCAAGTTGGTTTGGAAAACCACTACTACCAGTTTCCCCATCACTTGGGACCTTAAAGACAATGATGGCAACTATGTGGCACCAGGACTCTATCGTTACTTTGGCACCTATAGCGATGGCAACAACTATGGTGGCACGACTATCAACAACATGGTAGTGCTTGATGCACTCAAAAGCAACAAGGAATAGCTCCCCTTGATTTGCATTACTTATAGATTAAGGGAACGTAAAGACCAAACACCTTACGTTCCCTTAATTTTTTATAGAGTCCAACAGCAAATGCAAAATTAGGAAAAAGTGACTACGATGAAAAACATTGCATCCCTATTTGGGGATGCTGCAATCACTAGCATGCCCCTAAACGCTTACTACACTTGTCCTCTGATACGGCTCAGGCTTTGGGCTGTCACACCGAGATAAGAGGCTAGATGTGTGAGCGGAACACGCTGAAGCATCCATGGTCGTTGGTCGATGATTTGCAGATAGCGTTCTTTGGCGTTCATCGACGTGAAAGCCGTCAGGCGGTCGATGGCCTTCACCAATTCGCCCTCCACCACATCGTTCCACCAACTTAGCAGATAAATATCGCTACGGCAAAGTGCCTTCATCTCATCATAGTCAAAATGAATGAGCACGCAATATTCGAGTGTCTCAATCGTATCGGGGCTCGGTTTGCCAAGCGTGATACCCGAAGGTGAGAAAATATATTCTCCCTCCATCCCAATCCAAAAGTTGCGTTCCTCGATGCCCACGTTGTGATAAGCACGCGCCATTCCCTCGGTGATGATATACGCATCGCGACACACGTCACCTCGTCTCACCAAGACTGAACCCTTATGAAATTCCTTTCGCTTGGCTACCTCGCTCAGTGATTTTGCCGATTCTTCGGGAAGTCTTGTGAACTTTATAATATCATCTTGATGTTCATTCTCAAAAAATAATGTTGCAAATTTAACAAAATTAAATCAGAACTTAACAAATGATAATCGCTTGTTTGAAGTACAGTTCCTAATTTTGCACCCGAAATAGTTAACACTAAAAAATGAATAAAATATTATTTGCAACCATCCTAGGGCTGACATTGAGTGTGTCGCTCTTGGCGCAGAACAAAAGCGATATGAAGACCATCAGACTGATTTATCCGCAATGGCAAGGAGGATTTATTGCACAATGGATTCCCGAAGTGAAGAATCCTGAAGACGCATCGCGAGGCTACTATCTCGGCGCGCAACTCCTGAATTTCCTTGCGCCCGACACAGAGCAGAAGACGCTCACCGTACCAGTGCAGACCGAACTCGTGGAGCGCAAGGTAACCGAAGGCGTTTACGACTGCGATGCCATAGCCGCACAAACGAGCGCAGCCCTGGCAATGCTTCGCGTAGAACAACCCGACCGAATCGTTACACTTGGTGGCGAATGCTCGGCCAGTGTGGTTCCATTCACCTATCTCTCAGAGAAATATGATGACGATGTGGCCATGATTTGGATTGATGCTCACCCCGACATTACGCTTCCAGGCGACGTATATCCCGCCTACCATGCAATGGCTGTAACCGCTTGTATGGGAATCGGAAATGAAGCCATCGTCTCACAACTGCCCGCAAAAATCGACCCTAAGAAAATTCTTTTCGTTGGACTGCGTGATTGGGAGCGTGACGAAATAAAGGTACGCCAGCAGCAATACGGCATCCAGCACCTCTCGCCCGCCGACGTGGCTCACGATAGTGAGAAAATTAAGCAATGGCTTGACCAGTGTGGAGCATCGAGAGTAATGATTCATTTCGATATGGACGTGCTCGACCCCGAGGAGATCGTACCAGCCGTAGGCGTGGTACCCAACGGAATGAAAATTGCCGAAGTGGTGCGTGTCATCAACGATATGGCTCGTTACAAAACTCTCGTCGGCCTCACCATCGCCGAACCAATGCCACGCACCGCCATCATTCTGAAGAATATGTTGGGCGAATTACCATTATTAAAACAATAAAGCAATGAAAAATCTTGCAAAACTTGGCGTGGCATTAACCACCATGCTGATGATCACCACATCGTGTGAAACCAACCAAAAAGAAAAGGAGACGAACATGAACAATAATGTGAAAGAACAAGCACTCGAAGTGCTGAAAAACCGTCGCTCTATTCGCAAATACACAAGCGAGATGCCACCGACGGAACTCATCGACAAAGTGATAGAAGCTGGCACCTACGCCCCCACTGGCATGGGGCACCAATCGCCCATCATCGTGGCTGTAACCGACAAGGCAACACGCGACAAACTTTCGCAACTCAATGCCCAAGTAATGGGTGGCAAGGGCGACCCATTCTACGGTGCTCCTGTAGTGCTCGTGGTGCTCGCCGACAAGCAATATCCCACTTATCTCTACGATGGCACGCTCGTGATGGGCAACCTACTCAATGCCGCCTACGCCTGCGGTCTTGGCTCTTGCTGGATTCATCGTGCCAAAGAAGTCTTTAATAGCACCGAAGGCAAGGCTCTACTGAAACAATGGGGCATCAGTGGCGACTACGAAGGCATCGGTCATTGCATCCTCGGATATGCCGACAGCGAACAACCACAAGCCAAGCCCCGCAAGGCAAACTATGTATATCACATTTGATGTTTTTTGTTTTGAAGTCCAAAGTCTATTTAAAAATCATTGCTGTCTGATAATGTATGATTTGGCAACGACATACATAGAGACGTTTTAAACGTCTCTAGCTTTTGATTTTTGCATATATAGATAAAAATTTGCAATTGGGGATTGAAAAAAGTGGTACTTCGTTTCCGTATATTGATATGATGAGCCCGTCGGTAAGCGGGTGAAAGGACGTAGAGGGCAAAAACGTCAGCTTCCTTGTAAACCACCAAGATAGTCTTTGATAGCGCATTTGTGCCACAAAGTATATCATTACCCCAAAAAATGAGAGCTACACCTTGTCTAAAGGTATAGCCCTCATTTATCTTCTAGAAATCTGAATGTCGATTATCTATCTTATTCGCCTGGAGCAATTGCTTCACTTGGGCAGCTCTCGGCACATGTGCCACAATCGATGCAAACATCAGGATCAATCTTATAGATATCGCCCTCGCTAATTGCGCCAGTAGGGCATACTGATTGGCAAGTTCCACAAGCCACACAGTTGTCAGAAATTACGTAAGCCATACTTTAAAATGTGAAATAAATGAATTAATGAATAGTTTTTTAATCAGTAAACAGTGGGGCAAAGGTAGTGTTTTTATTGAAATAATACATATTTTTTGAAATTTTTCTTCTCTCACTCAACAAAATGATTGTTTCAATGCTCGATAAACGCTCACTTTTGTCTATCTTTGAACAATATTTATTGATTCTAACACTTTCACCCCCTAAGGGTAGTCAACAATCATCACAATGAATACACCTATCGACTGGAAAGAGCAACTAGCTGGGGCTTTCAATATCACCCAAGCCGATAACACAGAGGTAGCATCTCAGCAACAACAAGCAGAGGCGGAGACCGACCCCGTCAAACAACAAGGACGGCAAATGCTAGATATCGTCTATGAGCGAAAAGGCAGAAGAGGCAAACAAGCTACCATCGTTACGGGAATCTTATGCGATGACAAGGCTCTCAAGACTTTAGCTAGCCAACTGAAACAAAAACTTGGCGTGGGAGGTAGCGCTCGCGCTGGTGAAATCCTTATACAAGGTGACCATCGCGAACAACTATTAGCACTGCTACAAAGCATGGGCTTCAAAGCACGCATTGTGTGAACAAATGGATCGGCAATCGCCAAGAAGTTTTCACTGCACTCACTTATTCGTAAACTTACACCTATTTTTCCCTTTCTAGTTAGTTATAAAAATGGACAATCGCAATCTGCTCATCATCAAGGCCTCGGCAGGCTCTGGCAAAACATTTATGCTCGCTAAGCTTTTTATTCAACATCTCTTGTTTGAAAAAGTAGCGGGTAGTGACCACTTCACACCTCGCAAGCGTTCCCAATCCAACGCCTTGAATGCCCATCGCAAACTATTGGCTATCACCTTTACCAACAAGGCTACCGATGAGATGAAACGCCGCATTGTCACAGAGCTATATAAGCTAAGCCTGCCCAATGGCCAAAGTGAATATATGCAAGACCTCATTGACTGCACAGAGCCCAAGGTCTCGCAGGAAGAGGTGCGCAGCCTTGCCCAACTCGCTCTAGAAGATTTGCTATATGACTATAGCTACTTCAATGTGAGCACGATTGATAGCTTTTTCCAAACGATATTGCGCAATTTTGCCCGAGAACTAGATTGCGATTACAACTACGATATCCAGATTGATGATGACTATGCCACCCGCGTAGCCGTACACAACTTCTTGCTCTCGCTAGGGAAAACCACACAACGTGGAGAAACAGAAGTTGACAAATGGGTCAAAGACATACAGCAACAACAACTGCAAGAAAATAAAAACGAATGGAAATTCTTTGATGACAAGAAGGGTCTTTATCCTTTTGCGAAAAAACTCAATGAAGAAGCCTTTCGTAAACGTCTAGACCAGCTACGAGAATTTTTGCCATTCAACAATGGCACGTGTGATCTCAGCCAGATGCACGAATTTAAAAAATTCATTCAACAAGTAAAGAAACATTATGAGCAGCAATTAATAAAAAAAGAGCCGCAGCAATTAGATGATAATACCCTTCCAACACAGTTCCAAGGTGTGATAGAGAAGTATGGTCTCGAAGAATTGCTCTATGGTGGTAGAGCCCTCGACTCACTATATAAGCAGTCTGACTACACTACACTCAATCCCAAAAACGTTTGGTTTACAAGGCGTGACGAAGAATTTTTCAACGGAGTATTCAGAAACAATGCCATCGTCACACCGCAAGCTCAGGAGTCAATTATTGCTGTGAGACGAAAGATTATTGCTGCCTTCTCGGCATGGAATTTCTTTAAAGAACTAGACAAAGACTTAGGCCAAATTGGCTTATTAGGGATGATAGACCATTTTCTCACCCAGTTCCGCCACGAAACCAACTCCATCATGCTTGGAGATACCAATGACATGATTGCCACTGTGCTCAAGAGTGGAGTGCCATTTGTTTATGAACGTATAGGTGCAACAATTGACCACTATATGATTGATGAGTTTCAAGACACGAGTGCTAAGCAATATGAGAACTTCAAGCAACTGTTTGCTGAGAGCCTCAGCAATGGTCACTTTAACCTCATCATTGGCGATGCCAAGCAATCGATATATCGTTTTCGTAATGCCGATATCACCGTTTTTCGTGAAAAGGTCACGCAAGACTTTTCCAACGATTATGCGACTATGCCGCTAGACACCAATTGGCGCAGTAGCGCTACGATCATTGACTTCAACAACCACCTATTCAAATATCTGACCAATCGTTTCGACCATAATCCCGACGTGCAAGCCACCTATGACAACATCGAGCAAAACAAACCTCAAAATATTGACAGCAAAGTGCCTGGCTATGTGCGCATCATCAACTCTACAATAGGACAAGAGTCTAAGAATTTTGACGACAACATGGTGCTATCGATGTTGCCACACTATCTGCTGCAACTGCACAAGCGATTCAAACGATGGAGCCAAATTGGTATTCTCGTCAACACAAGGAAACAAGGCAACCAGATTATAGAGACCATACTCACACACAACCAACAACATTCCACCGACAAGGACCAACAGATTGGCATCGTCTCAGAAGATTCGCTCAAGCTCTCCAATTCTCCACAAGTCAAGCGGATTATTGCCCTTTTGCGATTTATCAATATCACGCCTCAAGTGACCATTGATGACAAGACCGATGCAACCGCCACCAATGATGATAACCAAGAGCTATACAAACGACTAAACAATAAGCGGTTGAGCACACAACGGCTTTATAACACAATAGGTGCTTTCTCGCAAAAGGTAGCTGCTCAA
>Ga0181612_129296_pt1 | contig 24297 bp, 16 predicted proteins | sample HoacroProtozoa21_FD_119630 | JGI IMG/M metagenome (GOLD analysis project Ga0181612, IMG submission 119630) | Hoatzin crop microbial communities from Cojedes, Venezuel. Combined Assembly of Gp0051906, Gp0051904, Gp0051908
TTTGACAGGGGGGTTGGACTAGGTGATCCCCAGAGGTTTGTTCCAGCCCCCGCCATTCTGGGATTTGCCAGTGTGAGCCCAGCCCTAGCAGCCTGGTAACTGCCACAATGTGGTGCAAGAAGCATGCCGGGGAAGAGCTCCAGACTAGAGCAGTGAATTGTTGGACAGACATAGTATTGTCTGCGTAGAAAAAAAAAGCTCTAGCCAGCAGAAACAAAATCAACATGGACAAAGTGTTGTAACTACAGACACAAAAAACATGTTGCCCTCCCTCTCATGTCCCACTTCTCCTCAGCTTTCCTATGTAAATGGCTCCAAGTTGTTTTCTCTAATGGAGACTTTACATACTAAACACTTCTAAAAAGCAAATATACACCCTTTTAGATGGCAGAGAAAAATCCTACATCTTTCTTGGGTCCTCTCTTTCCTGTTCTGCTCCTACTAGTCCCACCACAGCTGAGTTTCATTTCCCTGATCTGCCCACCAGCATCCAGAGACCTGGAATGTGCCCTGTTCCAGGAAATTTCAATTGCTGACAGCCAGCCAACACATGGAGGTCACACTTAAAAAAATCTGCCTCATGTAAAAACAACAGACTAGTCTTCCCCCATCCTGAGCAGCACTGTTTATGTTTAGAATCCAATGAAACCCCAAACCCTAGATTAACCCTTATGCATTAGGCTGAGTTAGGAAGCTGTTGGGTGTAGCTAGAAGAGGTAATTTCAAAACAGTGAATAAACACAGGATGATAACAGTTAAGTCAAGGCTGATACTTGGATTTGGCAAGGCTGTGTAAGAAATTAATATAAACACAGTACCAAGAAGGGGTTCATTTATATACATAAGCAACAGCAATGCAACAATATTCAACCTAGAGCATTGATGCCGCTCTCATTCCACTCGCTGTTCAGGCTCTCAACCAGAGAGAGTCACAAAAAATTATTTTTGACTTACCAGACTTTATCACTGCATCTGTTGTATTTGAAGGAAATTTCTGCCAGTCCACACTACAGGGTTCAGACCCAGATGAATGACACCATTTTACTATGTAGCCACAGGTCATGTTGGGGTAAGAATTCCAAGAAATATAAATTGCATTCCCCATTGCCATGGCCCGATCTGTTTTGACATTGTCTGCAACAAAGACGACACAAAAATCCATCAGAGAGCAGACACTTATCTGTAGTCCAAGCTGGAAGAAAGCCTTGCAGCCACAGCACAAAGGTTTTATAAACTGCAGTCATTTCTAAGAATGAGAGGTGCACTCCTGGTACTGCGAAATTCGAAGCAGTGCACCCAGCTATGCTTTCTGAAGTGCTGGATATCAGACGTAGCCTGCAGCAAATCCCTCAGCCAGCCTTAAGTATGATGACAAGAAGTGCTACAGCTCAGGACTGGCGTAAAAAGCACTCTTTCAAGGTAAGGATTTACAGCAGATGTCAGGTTCAAATCTGTCTTGACACCAATTTGGCAGGAGCCTCCAGCTATAAATTCCTGCTGCCATTTCATCACACAGTTTGCTTTGTGTTTCTTTCAAAGTGTCTTGCTGTCACTTGCCTGACCACAGACAATCATTTTTCACCAAGAATCAACAGGAAAAGTCAAGTCCCTGGTGAACTTAATGGAGGCTCCAGTCTAGCAAGGGTAAATCAGAAAAAAATACATAAATGCTTTGCCTTTAGCCTATTTTTCTTGTTTCTGATTATCAAAGGTTTAGCTGCCCTGGAAGTGATCAGATCTGGGAACGACTTCTGATTCCTGCAGCTTCCCTCCATGGCTGTCCATCAGATGGGACCCCCACCGAGCTAAGGATGTTTTCCAAAGGCCACCACAACAGCGGTGGCCCCATGACAGATCTGCAAAAACAGTCTCAGGGTTTCAGTTTTTCCTTTTTCAGTGTTCTCATTTATGCTCCCTATTGAGTCTATTATTTAATGTTTTTAAAGCCATAAACTGTGGAAGGCTGAAGAGCAAGGACAGTTTTTAAGAATCAGTGCTGTAAAAACTTCATTCTCACAGACGTGCTGTGAATGTCGAAGGACTGTCTATTTCTAAATCACCTTAACATACAGCTAAGTGTACAATCCTTTTCTAACTTGCTCATGGCAAGAAAGACACATATGATTTAAAAAAGCAAGTCAATTCCAGAAGTCCTCAATACTTTTCTCTAAAAAACTACTACTTATCCAGTGAAACTACACTTCTATGATGCTGGAAGAGAATATATTTCTAATTAGACTGCTTTAATTTTCCTACTTACAAAAAATACTTTACTGACAGTGAGCACATACTTTCTAAAAAATGCTTAAATATATCACACTAAATTTTACTTCCTGAGCCAGATGACTAGAAATTCACCCAGGGCAGTACTGCTCATTTTGGTGTATTTATAGCTGCGACATAGACCAGTAGAAGTAACTACTAGCATTACAGTACTACTGTGGTAGGGGAGCCAGTAACAGCCAGATTATATGCCCCAACTCTCTACAGAGCACTTTTCAGAGACAGTGACAAATTAATTAAGGCAGAATACCCTTCGTTTGTGTTTTCAGTTTTCACAAAACGTCAGCAGATCTCAAGCTTCAGAGCCACTGCTCTCTTACGGACATTAAAAGCACTCAGAGACTGTACACAGGAAGCAGCCAGAAGAGACGTTTGGACAGAAATGTCATCCAGTTCAGTGGCTGAGTCATCTTTCGTGACTCCAGTCAGTGACTCAGATAATTCCTATACCAACTTGGGAGCAAACCTTCAATGAGTACAAGTTGGGTAACACCACAGGGAGCCTCACACATCCAAGAGAAAGCTATAAATGAACGCAAAGTTCCAGCTGCCATCAGCTGTCCCACACCACAAACCTATTACAGAGACCCCCCCTGACTCCCAAAGTCTCGTTCTTTCACTGCTGAAGGAGAGCTATAACAGCATTTTAATATTTTAATTCATGCAACTGTCCCACACAATTACTTTTCCCTCCAAGGAGCAGACTAAGAATATACTTTTAGGTGTTGGTGTTTTGGAGAATCACGAGAAACACTGAGAGCAATAGTTTTCCTTCACATAGAAACAAACTTTTTTTTCTCTCACTGTGAATCTCGGTCAAAGCACATTTCTTCTACGAGAGATGGCCCTGTCTTAACAGAACCTGAGTTGCAAGACGGGCAACTGTGATAACTGTTCTCTGAGTGGGGAAGGAGAAGCAGCACCACACATGCTCCTGGCAAACAAGCAGAGAGGGATCTCGCTGTGTAAATCCATCTCCCTTGCAGAGCACTGGCCAGATCTGGAGGTAAAGGTTTGGGCTCTGGAAGACTGCATTCTTCCTGGCGTGCAGGGAAGCATGGAGTCTCAATAGCCACAAGCAGTATTATCTCTTCCCCAAGCTCAGTGCTAGGAGCAGAAAATCATTATCTGGCTGAGCTACTTCCCTTTACAAAAGCCCGCAGCAAGAGCAGCAATGCTTTTATTGGGAAGCTAAAGTCCCACCTCCTTTTCAAACACCGGCTCCTGGCACAAGGATGCCAACATTTTACCAACCAGCCCAATTAATATTCTCCTGCATAGCTCACAGGCACTGAACTGACAATTCTCCCCTTAAAAAGCCACACAACACTGCCAAAACTTTATTCTGATTCCCTTTAGCATGTAACACTTTTCAGCATCTCAACAAGAACACAAAGAAATAAACTGAGCTCCCTAAACATCAGAGACTGATACTAATGCTCTGAAGCCTCGTCCTTGCTGTTCCTCAGAGGTCTCCAGAAAAGTGCAAATAGCTGCAGAGACTGCATGCTATCACCCTTCTTTTATGCAGAGAGCACAATTAATTGGCGAGACACAACCCTTATATCAAAGCAGCAATTTTTTTCTTCCCCCATCCAGCAGATTTGGGTGGGGAAATCAACCAGAAACCAAACATAACCAAACATAACCAAACAAAGCATGTATCTATCTTGTTTTTCAATAAACAAACTCAACCAGGTATTCCTCCAGCTTCGAAGGTGTTTAGCTCTCTGCTAGGAGCACTCACCGCTTGGAAGCTCCACACTCGTTATCCTCGAAGGAGGAGATAAGCCTGCATGGTTTTTGGCTACGACGCTAATTACACAGTCATTTTTTCCAAGTTTTATCTCAGTACTGTTTGAGGGTTCGGTGACTTCTTTATACTCCAGTGGTGTCTCTGGCAGGTAGCAGGACACTTCATGAGAGACTATTTTTCCATTGGCTTCAGAAATGGATAAAGGCTATGAACAGACAAAGAGTGCATTAAAACCAAAATGGAATAAACACAAGATGACGTGATAATATGAATTTAATGTCCTGATCTAGTCTTCTGACTGTATAGGACTAGAGGCAGAAAAGACAGTTACTCAAGTGTGACTTCGAGAATTAACACGTAAGTCCGTAAGTTTTTAATTTTCATCTGGGGTGTATTAAAAATTTCATTCTTCATGTGAAATGCTTCTCAATCCCACGTTTAAATTATGAAACTTTAATAATATTTGGGGAAAAACACTTGTCTCAATGAACGGTTCTATAAAATTTAAGAAAAACAGTCCACTTTATTGACTGTAAACTTCAGTCATTTATAAATGTGCAAGGAAGTAAGTTTTTCGTAGAGTTACACTACATAATATTTTAAAACTCGAAGTGTCCTATCTACCTTCCAGAAGATTTTTAGACTTTTTCCAGAAGGACTTCTCTCTCTCCAGATATCTGGTCCTCTTGCAGGAGCTAAGGAGCAAAGAAACAGAAGTGGTTTGTTTTTTTTTTTTTTCCAAGTTGCACATTAGGCTATTTACCATCTACTAAAACATTTCGGTTTTAGGTGGCTCATTTCAAAATATACGTCTTCACAAATTCAACATTTTATCACCAAATAATTAAAAAAACTTACGGGCTTCCAGTGTTGTGTGCTCCTCTATCCTGCTCCAGTCACTCCACCTCCAGAAGTGGTCAGCAGCCGAACAACGCACCCTGAACTGGTATTTGGTATATGGATGCAATGCGTTCAGCTGAGCTGTGTAAGTTGAGAAATTTCCACCAGGTATGGAGACATTGTGCTGTTAAAAATTTATAGAAATTGACATGACACATATATATTTTTTGCTCCTAGATTATGCTGAAAGTGAACACCTAAAAAAGGGGTATTTTTCCCCCAAGAATACCAACAGTGTGAAAAAGAGCTGCTGTCAAGGCCTAAAAAGAAATTAATGAACAAGAAAAATGTCACCGTAAACAAAGGAAAATTTTCAGGGGTCTGCCAAAATAAAGTCATATATAGCACAGAAATTGAAATATGACAGTATGTAGCACCTTTGAGATGTAAAGCATGAAAAGGAGAGACAACACCGAGAACCCTTCAACAGGACAAGCTCTGTACACAGTAGCAGGCTGCTGCTTTTCATCTACTCCATCCAGTCCCCCTCTCTCCTACAGGCAGCAAAACTTCTGCTCCCATGAGGCAGGCCAGGATTTCACCTCTGGTGTACAGAACCTGCACTTGCACCACGCACCTGCCCTCCAAACCGGGTGGACAGAGGCCTTTTTCGTAAGGCACATGCACAGAAGCACACTAAAGCCAGTCTGTCTGAGCAAGATGTTTATCGTGCAGTCTTCTTTCTAGGCAGTCATTTTTCCTTCAAAAGATGGTACCCAAATCTTACCCAGGTGATCTCTGTTCACAGGGCTTACGAGGGGACTAGTCTCTCCTACTATTCTTAAAATGGTGCGCGTCGAGGCAGTATTTCAGTTTCATGATTCCTTGAAGAAACTCTAAGCTTGGGAATATTTTTTATTGAATCTAATTATAACACATGTGCATCACAGCTGCCAAAAACTGGACTCCAAGTGACTTTAAGATGCAGTTAATTGTGCACTTCTAAAGCCAAATGACAGCTTGAAAAATACAAAAAAAGGCCGTCTCTCATACTGATGGAAAAGCTTCTGAAAACATCCTCAAAATGCCATGTAAAACCCCGTAACAATTTCACAGCTACTTTTTGTTTATTACAGAGAACTCTTGGAGTTCTTTTATTAAGCAACCAGACACAACATAACAAGGCTGTAAAAGCTTCTACCAAGCTGTCTGCTGTGTTTCAAAACATCTGTAGCTGCAGGCTCTGATACAGGTGCAGTGAATCAAACTGCTGTGGCGGCCTAAGAACCAACCATCTCCCACTGCCCCAGATGACCGACCTGGTGCCAGAGTTCACAAGCAAATGTGTGCCCTTGAGCTTCGAGCAGCATAACTCTGGCTAGACAGAACTCTGCAAACCTACTTTTTTAGCAGTCCAGGCTAACTGAGCTGGGGGCAGGTGACACTCAGGTGCTTGTTTCCCCTGCTGACTGCTCCAGAAGCAGTAACCTTTGGGAGCAGACAACTGTGGGTGACGGTATCCAACAGAGCTCATCTGTCAGAGCTGTTATGTACATCTAATAGCCAGTTCCCTCTGCTGTTAATTCCAAAGATATATATGATTTTCATTGCAGTACCTCCTCTCTGGGTACTATCTAACACTTGTCATTTCAGAGAAAATATAAAAGCTTAAGGCTTCCACACTCATTAAGTGCTCTGAAAGTATTTAAAAAACACTTTTACAGGGCATGCATTAACTACTACCCTATTATTTTAGAGGCAATGTACATAATCATTATCTTCAGTCTTCGCTGCATCACCTCTGTGGCTTGAGTGACTTTATGCAAGGCTGTGCCCAACTGCTCTGCCCAACAGGCAACTAAATGCAGTGGGCACTCCTGCTAAAATCAAAGCAGCATTGTAAAAAGCAGTGCATGAAGTGCATGTGTTCAAATTACAAAGTCAGGCTCTGTGCACCAAGACCTGGTAATTCAGCATGTGCCTACACAAGCTGGTCAGAGATACTCCATCTGAACTCACAAACACAGAATTTGGGGGTAAACCTCAGGCCAACTGCAGTTCTGCCACGAGGCCTCCGCAGTGACACAGATCACCCCACACTTGGTTAGGCAATATGGAAGAAGAGGATATATTCCCACCTCCTACACTCAGCATCTGCTGCTCGTGTAAATTAGCATCCTAAGCCCCTCTGACAGTCAGCAGCGCAAAATATGTGGCTCTGGTCGGTGCCTGGCACGAAAGCCAGGCAGCAGCTGGAGGCCTCAACGCTGGAAAATCTGAACCCCACCCAGAAATACCACCTTCTCTCCAGCTGCAGAGGTCTTCACTGGGGATTACCTGCTGATATGCCCAGTGGGAAAATCCTTCCCTATCCTGTCTCTACACCACTGATATATGAGCAGTTTTAGCAGCTCCGTATTACAGCCACATGCATGTCAATTGCTGACAGCAAGGAAATGAACTGTTCTCTGAGCGGGGAAAAAAAAGAAAAAAGAAGAAATTAAACTACAGACTGCAAGAGCCAATCTGAAACAACCACTGTGGAAGCGTGCAGGGCAGCAGCGAATCCTGGAACAAGCGTGTGTTAATACAATTTGCACGAGGCAGGACAAAGCACAAGGACTGTTACCTAAAGGATCAAGACAAAGCACTATGCACCCTCTCCAAGTACCACATAACATGGTGGGTAATTTGACTTTCCTCTAAATTGTTTAAAACCAACCGAAAAAAGAGAGAGCAGGCAACAATGGAGATGAGCAGAACTTCTTCTGATTTTAGTAGATGAACTTCTAGTCATTACCACATTAATCATTTAATGAGATGATCAGAATGAAGCTCTTAGAGAGAAAAGAATTTGAAATGTAATTAGTTCGTTGAAAAAGATCAACATCTGAGCCAAGAAAAAAAAAATCCATTAAAAGCAATGCTTACCAGTTTTCGCTCAGAGTGACCGCTGCTAAATTCAATTTGACACAGAAGCCTGATATCAGCAAAGCCGCCATTTATAAACCAACGCAGATGGACGCTTGTAGAGCTGTTCCCAGAAACAGTTAACTTTTCTGGAGTTTTCGGATGAACTTAAAAAATAAAGAAAAAATCCTCAGTTCTAAGAAAAACCCATTCATTCTAGTTCAGAAAAATCTGATTTTAAAAGATCAAAGAGAATCAGAAAAATAACTAAGTGATCCGATCAGCAAATAGCACAGCTGGTGCTGGGAAGGCACCTGCAAGCAGTCTCATTCCTGATGCTTTTCTCAGCTATCAAGCACCAGAACAGATTTACTTAAGGCTCAGCATACTAGCCTGTGTGATAAAGAGCTGGAGACACAAAAATACATTTCCTCTCCTACTGACTTTATAAAAAAAGCGAAACACGAGCTATTTCAGAGGACCACAGTGACGGATGAAATTCACTCAGCTTTGTTCACCTTCTGGGAACTTTGTAAATTAGAACTCAAAGTCTGCAGACTAGGACAGAATAGGACTACTGAATGACTTCTCCCTCCCCAGAACTCCCTTCACAGAATTCTTCACTAATATTCAGTACTACTATTCATAGCTGTCAGAGAAAAAAATCTCGGCTGCTGGAATTGGTCCTGTCACCCTTAAGGAAATATGTATTCTGTGTTGGGAATTAGGTGGACAGTGAGGGAAAGAAAGGAAAGGAAAGAAATAGGCAGCAGCAGTTGTATCAACTGGGTGCAAAACAGCCCAGTTTATAATTAACAGAAACCAACTACAGTTTTCTAGGATGTGCCAATTTACTCTGACAATTCTAATCTCAGGCTATTTGAACTGGGACACGGACAAAGTAACTGCACCATGTTCATTTTTAAATTCAGTTTTTCAGAGAGAACAGCAGAATGCTGTAACCATTAGGAACCCCTGAATCTTCAGATGTGGTTGTGGATGCAGATGGAAAAGGATGGGAAAGACGGCACTAGAAAGATGGTGGTCATCTACTTTTCCTAGTTTAAACTGAAAGTCTAATGAAAGAAGTTATTTCTTTCTACAAACCATAACAGCAGATGATCATGGCTATTCCCAATAGCATGTAATACTCCTGCTATTACCTTTTAATGCTACTTTTTTTATGCTTCAAATCCTGCTGTTGTAAAACTGCATAATATTTTGCCCTATAAACAGACACTGAAATACAGAGTCACTTACAGTTCTTCACAAAATTACACAAAAATTATAATTACTGATGTGTAACAGAATATGAAGTAATGCATAAAGAGCAGCTGGATAACTATTAGATTACAAGTAGCATTTATCCACACTGCAGTGTATCCAATCTGGTAGCACTGCTGTCAAGAACTGGCATCTCCCTGTATGCCTAACCATTACCTCAGGACATGTCCTAAGCTATTTTCTTTTCAAGTTCAAACTACGGAACATGGCAAAATACTGGTGACAATAAATCAAAATGACACATACACCATGTCAGAGTTCTTCAAACCCAAAACAAACAGATGTCAGCATGCAGTAAATGTATCTTTGTGCCTTTGCAATTCTTAAGTCTTACCTCTTTGAGTTAAATCAATCAAAAGCGACGACTCTGCTTGCCCGATAGGATTGGAGACACCTAATATGAAGTCGTAGGTTTTTTGATCAGGCAGTACTGAAAAGCCACAGACACGCTCTCTGTTCATTTCATTGACTTCACACGAAACATTTGTACCAGATATCCTACAAAGTAAAAACGTGAGGGGAACAACTTAATTTTTGAGTAAGATAATTTCTAGCAAATGTCAAAAGTCTAGACCAAAAACACAGTAAAGCATGATGGGTTCACTGGATTACAGAATTATTTGATTGCAGAGGCATATCTAACACCGCAAGGCAGGATAAAGTGGCATTGGTCATGACTTGCCCTGCTCTCACATGAAACTCTCCTCTTCCACTAGCATAACATCTCCATCCTCTCACTTCTCAAAAGCCTGGAAAACAGGTAGGTCCTGTAAAACCACCTCACAAGTCACAACTAAGATTCTGATTTAATGTATCTTTGTTCAGATCAGCATACATTTGCATTTAAAGAATGTTCTTAATTGCTTTCTGAACTAGGGAGATGCGACACACATTATGTCGAAAGATGTATGTATGTATTGGCCATGCCAAATCTAAACTATGGTTTGTTACCTGGGACACATTCACTAGTCCCAGCCGTTTCTAAAGCAAGAGCAGGAGAGGCAGTATGGTAACAGTCAAGATCAGAGTTACATCTGTAGGGGTAAAAACTAAAGTGTGTATCTGTATGTATGTACAAATATAGAAGTTGCTTTAATTACAATCTGTGGAAACCTCTCATCCAGCAGCACAAGTTTAATTTCTTCCTTCAGGCATTTTTATTGTGCTCGAGCTGAGCCCTGGGCTCTCTCCACACCATACTCTCTCTTTCAATGGCTCAGTGTGGGCTGAGAACAAGGATGAGAACATTTACCGTGAAATGCATCACATTAATCTCACAGCTTTGGGCTGAGTGAAACAAGTCTGAACTATGTCCGGGTTTATGAGCTGAAAAGGTGCAGCCAGTGACTGAAGCTCCTTTCCTTTGAATTCCTGCTCTGTTTTGGCCACCTCTTTGCACCTACCCAATGACATTTTTAGCACCAGCATCCTGGACGACATCTGTGACTGTAACTCAATCCTCATTGCCTCTGACTTGCTTCAAAGCCACCATAAGACTCCATTTCTCATCAGTTTGTGTGACTCAGGCCTCTCCTGGCTCCCTTCCCTGACTGCTCCTTTGGCATTACAGGGGAGCCTCCTCGCCATGAGAATTTTGTTAACTCCTCACTAACTTCTAATCACATCCACCAAGGAATCCCATTTGCAAGTGCTATTCCAAAACGATTCTTCACTTTTAAGGCTTTACATGGCTTACGATGTAAGACAAACTACCTGGACATCAGTCTTCACTTCCTTCTGTGGACGATGCCAACGTTCTTCATCCCTTTCAGCGTTTTCCAGGTAACACGCACTTTGCCTGCTCTACGCTATCTAGTTCTGAGGAGGAGCTGGGAGGAGAACAGGTGTAGGCTTGTTGCTATTTTCGCTAATAGCACTTGGGAAATGCCCCATGGTCTGTCTTACAATTGTTTCTCAGTGAGTTTCTGTCATCCTGCATAGCAGAAGCTCAGTAAATGTCTGACAGATGATCTGACGCAGGTTGCATATGAAAAAAAATTAAAAATCAGTGAATGACTCCCACCATCTCCCTGTATTTTTGTATTGGTCTTATCTATAAATTGGCAGCAGCCTGACACACTAAGCACTTTATTTTCTCGTGAGTTCATCATGGCGTAAGTCTTTGGAAAAAGCCATCTTTAATTCCTATTGCAATTTTGCAGAGCTAGACATGGGTTCTCCAAGTTCAGTTTAGTTTCAGCTTCCACAAACTCTTGAAAAGTACTTTAGGCTCTAAACAATGGAGACTATCTCATTTAAATAGGCATCGTGCAGTAGGAGACAGGCAGTAATTCCAGTTCTATCCTTTTCACTCCTTCTAGGGCTGAATTGTTATACCTTTCAAATAAACTGTACTTTGTCCTTCGTTGTCCATATAGTCCACTGGGTCTGCCTGGTGTCCAGGTGCATTTTATTACCAGGAAATTGGATGTTTCACAGCTGAGGTTTTGAGGAATATCAGGGGCATCTGTAGCATGAAAGGAAACCAAAAGAGTTAGCCAATGTTTTGCCATCCTGGTGTGACAGTTGGGCTATTAGCTTCCTGAAAGCATCACCATTCGTTTTTGCCGAGTCTGGATTGTGTGCCTCACATATACATGGTAATAGTTATGCTCCAACCATATAAATAATATGCTTTAAAAAAATCCCAACAAAACAGATGGATAATTATTATCATCTCCATCTGACTAACACTTGACTCTAGGCTTCTAACTGGGTGGGTAATCTGGTAAATCACACGCAAATATGTTCACAAGCTCCAGGCTCTGACCTGGAAGTTTTTCACTGAAACTCTGCCAAAGCTTTTCCAAAATTCTGAGCATCAATTTAGCCACTGAGCAATGCAGGAATGCTGTCGGCTGTGCGTCACATTTTCTTACGTGCCAGCCCCGCCGCTGCTTTGAATTCTCCAAGCAAGTCACGTCAAGAAGATGTTCCCTTTAGCAAGAATTCCACACTGAATTTGAAAGTTAAAGCAAGCCCCAAATGGCTTGTCCTCTTCACTGTTGCTTTGGAAGTGCCCATCTTTTTCCTCTAAACCTTCTTCTCCCATACTAGAGCAGTGTTGAGTGCCTTCCTGGAGAAGATGGGCAGTGCTCCCAACAGAGAGGGTAACCATGCTAATAGGAGACTAAGCAGAACACTTATTTCAAGTCTCATACACTTTTCTCCAAGAGGCAGCACAACAATATCCATGTAGCTGCCTAGAGAACGGGCACTAACACAAGAGGCAGCAGTGGCAGGCTTAGTTCAGATTGTGAGCAGCGGGCCAAAAAGAACACTTCTTTCGCCAGACCTAGGCTTAACCAAGGTGATGTGCATACACATTTACTTCCTCTACCTTTTCTTTCCCAAATGTCTCTCATCAGCAAGGGCATCATGACAAGCCCTCTCCTTTCCCTCTAAGTAGGTACCACAAGAAGAAACACCGGCAGGAAACAGACTTCATCACAACCTAGCTCTTCAAAAACCACTGTATGGGAAAAATCTTTAGGGTTATCACAGCCTTCATTCATGAACCACCGACTTATTTACTGGGAGATTCTCCCACGAAAGCAAAGAGTCCACAAATAATGTAAAAATGGCACCTCAGTGAGAAGTCACAAAAAGCTGAATTCTCTTTTGCATTTGCTATCACACACTTAATACACAAAGTCCATGACAGGAGGCACAGGCTGGAGTTGGAGATACACTTTCAAAATTAGTCTAGTCTCTCATCTCCTTTTCCTCAGCCCCAAGAACCCTAAGTTCAAAGGCAGGAATTTATAATGGGGAACAGGATTCTAATCGGCAGCTATTGGAAGATGATAACTCTCAAAAACCCTGTGGGGAAAACACATAAAGCTCTGAAGTGACCAATTATAGCAAAGAAGAACCAAGTACTTTCAGTAGTTTGTTTTAAGAGGTATCTGTATCTTGAAGATATTTATGAGGCTGGCATGCTTACACAGAGAAGATACACAGTGATTCAGTATCTTTAAAGAAAATACTAGGGGAATGTTTAGAAGATTTTCCAGGAAAGAGGAACTGTCAGCTGGGTTCCTTTGCCATAATTAGCTCCCAGGGAGCTACTACTCTGGATGAGCATCTGTTGTTGTTGCATGTTTAACTGTTTTATTGTCTTCATTTGACTGGCTGGCAAATCAATGTTTTCACTTGCAATTCTTGCTCTTACTCTCACCTTGTCATGGACAAAACTAGATCAGATGTAAACCTAAAGTGACAGAGACTGAGGATGAATCTTCATATGGCAATAAACTAGTAAGTATTCCAGGTCACAAAGAAGTGTCTTAGAAAAAGAGATCAAAGAGAGAGCACTGGGCCAGGTTCTAAGAGAAGACAGCTTAAATGGGTACCTCCTCATCCTCCCAGCCTTGGTGTCTTCTCCACAGGCTGGAGTTTCCACAGTGGAATCAAACAAGTACAATCCCAGTTCATCCTCAGAAACCAAAGGCCAGGGGAAAAAAAGCCACAACAGAATTTGTTTCCTAACAGAACCCTAAGAGTCTCAAAATTATTTTGATATTCCTAAGGTTAGTAAACGTAATAATACATACATCCTACAAACAAGACAGTTCCATCCATCTCATCTTCGGACAGTATGCACACTACATTTGTCCCACTGCTATCTGAAGCACTGGCATTTAGCACTCTGATTGCACTGCTCCGACTGCTCAGATGTATCATTGGGTATATGTCTGGTCCGTAGGTCATCCGTTTTATCTGCTGCCCCTCTTCATGGACACAACAAATTGTCACATCCGAACCTACTGCCACCACAGTGTCCTGAGGGAACACCCCACTCCCACTGGGCTCAGTATCTTTTCCTGGCAGAGAAGGAAGAACAGAAAACAAAAACAAAAAAAACCTCACATGAACAATTTGCTATAAACATGGTGCTGATCAGATAAAATGTGACTTAGGAGCACTCTAATACATAAAAATTAATGTTTACTAGGTTTCATTAACCAATGATTGCAGTATTTTTCTCACCAAAACACCCCCAAAAGCAGCAGCCTGCCACTACCCAACACTATTCCTCTGATTTTGGCTTACTTTTCATAAACTAAACAAAGTCCATGTGGTGGCAAGAGAACAAACATACCAGGGACCTCTTCTACTGGGCTCCAGTCACTCCAATCCTTGGGGCCAATAAACTGTGTTGCATTAATGTAACAGCGAATCTTCACGTAATGCGATGTACACTCCAAAGGCATATCTGATGTCCAGTTCCAAGAAAGAATGATGTCTTCATGAGTCAGTTTTGAATAGTAAGTTACCTATAAAGTTTTACCCCCCAAAAAAAACAACAACCAAGAGAGAGTTTATGAAAACCTGTTAGCAACAACCTATAATCTCTCAGGTGTCAACAGAATGGCACATGAAGTGAAGCAAATCATAAATCCTGATAGCCGGTTGGAGTGTCCCACCTAACTTTCAGTTGTGTTAACGCATTTACTTGGACAAAAGCCTAAGATGCTAAACAGCCCACCAGCCACACAGACTGCCAGCCAGAAATACCAGAAGGCAGACATCTGAGGGAGAGAAGGAAGCTCCCCAAGCACTTCAAAAGGTATACATTGCATCCCGGTATCCTGGGCCTCTCCCAGGCAGGGAAATGTTCCAACTTTTCCAAAACGAAACTCTCCTAATACTAATCCCAGGCTGCACATCTTATCTTTCCTCCTTTCCTAAAAATTATAGAGCAGAGCTACAAATTGGCCTGGAATAACTGTGGTTGGAAAAAAAAAAGCAAACTCAAAGACCACCAAGACTTTAGACACTGCTGGAGAAGTAAAGCAAACATAATGGTGTAAAATACCTGCCAAATTAAGTTCTAACAAAAAAAACCCCTGTACTAGATATAAAAAAAAAAAGCTGTAACTACTGACAGTATAGTAGCCAGTGTCTTCATGACTTTGAAACTTAACATGAAGTTACCTACCAGAAACATGACTACACTCAGGTTCTGCAAAGCTCTACAATCTACATTATTCTCAGCTTTCTTCAAATGACCTTCCAGCATACTACCAAGGGCAAAAATTGTGTGTGTGTATACATATATATGCAAATATTTTTTGGTAAAGAAAGCAAATGACTTACTTGTATGACTTTTTCCGTTGCTTCTTTACGGAGTATTTGAATCTGCCAAAAGGCACCCAGTCCATATGGGAAGACTGATCCATTATCACTCCATTTCAGATTTAATGTGGAAGTTGGTAAGTCAGGTGTTAAACTAAGAATGCGTGGAGTGAGGGGAATAAATGCTTGAAAAAGAGAGAAGGGAAGAAAGCCATATTCAAGTCATTAGTCAGCAACACCAACCCTACAGGTGTTTAACACCCACATCTCTCTACTCTCAGCTGGCTAGTAGCCATACAAACACGTAACTCAACCTCTGTAATTCGAACAAGATGGGCTCTGTCATTACTTGAACGTGAAAGTTCCCAGGAAAGCACAGGTGCTGATGAGTCACCAGGTAGCATTGTCTTCTAATATCTTAATATGCAGATTTGTGTCATGAATATGACTCTTCATAATGCATAGAAAGGAGTACATTATATCTTTCACAACCTTCATTCAATGCCGCAGAGATAAGGAAACATGGTGACAGTCTTTGAAATGTACATGAGAATACATTTAGGGAGGATGACGGAAAAACCCCCAAAGGAAGAAGTGGGTTTTGGAAAGAAGCAGGGAAGAGGGGACTTGCAGCAAAAGCTAGAGTAGGGAGACAGGAGACCAGAAGCACAGGGTGGAAGAAGCTCACATGAGGCTCTGAAGAGGATCATGAGGAATGAGATTTGAAGCTACAAGAAATATTAAAGGCATGACACAGTGATGGTGACGGGAGAGGGAAATTAAACAGAAGTATCTCTTCTATGAATGGGTGGTGGTGAAGCAAAAGGCTGAGAAGCAGGCAAGGGTCATGGCAGTTCAAGCGTTATGGCAGTTCATTTGCCCTGGTGCAGGACAAATCCTGTATTTAAAATGTGTGATTTATCCAACTTTGGTCCTGGCCAAGGCTCTAAGAGCCTGCCAAGTGTTCAGCACAGTCAACACACTGCCTGGGATAACCTGTGATGAACCTGAGAGACCCATCCTGCCTGCAGTCAGCAAGATGCTGGAGAACCTAGTGTGTTGCCCACATATTTTTGTGTTTTGTTAAAGTTCTTGAGCTTTTCTCAGCTGAAGAGAAAACTGAGCCATGGATAAGAAGTACTGCTGAATTTAGATTGTGACCACACTAAAGCAATAAGCAGGCAAACCAAGACCAAAGATGAAATTATGAGCAAGTGAGGAAGATGGTGTCAACACTATCTTCAGCTTACAACTTCCTTCTTAGGGAGGAACGAAGTGAGAGAAAGTCTAATTTACCTATGAGTCCAATACGATGCACCCTACCTCTCAAGCATAAATGTATTTGCTTAGTTTCATACACATTTGAACAGACAGGGTAAGTTGGGCATATATTAAGACAATACGTTCCTGTCAGAAGTGAATGCGATACAACTGCCCTTAAAATGTTGTGAAATTGCAGGAATTAACAACTTAATTCTGTGGCAGTTCAGCATTTAAAATGGGAGAACAGGTACTAGAAAGTTTATTCTCCCTTTCCCAAGTCAAGTCTGAGCAAATGCACTTTGTGTCTCATGCAGGTAATTCAGTATATAGACTAGGAAGTTGTGTACAAATCTTTCATCATTTGCAATACAGGAATAAAAAGGTGCAGAGTGATTAGGGGGATGTAACAGCACTTATTTTTCCTCCACACATTCTGCCCTTGATTTCTCTGCTATGATCTGTGGATAAGAGGGGATTTCTTTCCCCTGTATGGGGAGAGAAATCAACCTATCGCGTATGGTAGATTCGTATGGACTCAGCACATCAACATTTTACATACAGAGACACTGCCAAAGAAAACTGCAAGCATATGCACTTCTGGAGCATTGTTAATCATAGTATAAAGGCCTTATATACACACATAAAACCTGATACTTACAGATGTCTTTCTTGTGAATTTCAAACTCTTTGGTAGCAAAAGCAGTTCCAGAAATGCTGTTAGTGGTTATTGTCACCATGGTGGAGCTCTCTGGGACTGGAATCTCAACGCTTCTCCCCTTAGTTTTAAAACACACTGGAGGGGGAAGATCACTGAAAAGACAGAGAGGATTAAGCAGGTATTTCAGCTGACAGGAACTTAAGGCAAGTTAAGTCCTATTCCTAGGACACTAATAAAACACGTGTTCTCTGTAATATAACAGAGAGCTCCATATCAAGTCTGTGAAGGAGTAAGACTCACATGGGCTTTGGTTAGTATTAGATTAACAGGCATTCCCTGTGCACTAGTTGTATAATGCAGCTACTTAGCTGTTAAAAGAACACCTCAAAGTGAAAAAATGCCTTTTTAAACAAAAGACACATTTCTGAAACCTACAGTCACCATGAATCAATATTTCAAAATAAGCTAAATAAAACCCCCTAAAACCCAAGAGTACCTCACATTCCCTTTATGTTTCCCAACTCTCTCTCCCTCCATTTCTTCTCAAAGCGATGGCGTACAGGTGCAAAAAACAGGTTCACCTATCTGTGTCCCCACCTCAGAACAAATGTTTTTGCTCCCTTCTGCTGCTCAGCTCATAGGGAAAGAGCAGAGGGCAGGGGAGAGAACTGCTAAAATCCCAGATGGAAATACAGTCTGTGGATAGTGTTTGTGCAGTGCTCAGCACAATGTTCTCTGGCCTTTGTCTGGAGGTCGTAAATACATACAGGAAACAATAATGGATGGGTCAAGTCCCTTTGCTCATTATCATTGATGTACAGCTAGAAAGGCAACAAGTTTGGAAAAATGCAGACCTTCCTCTTGGGGCGATGATGGGAGGAAGGAAAGCAAAGAGAACAATGCCAGACTTCCTGCTGAGGGACTCTTACTTACGAACTGGAGCAGGATCCTGGCTCCCATCAGCTGGACTCAGAGCTTGGGTTGAACTTTAAAGATTCAGGCAAGACCCTGGGCTAACGAAGGCCAGCTGAGACTTCAGTGCTCAGAAAGGTTATTCCTCTTCTGTACTGAGCTATTATTAAAGGAAGTTTGGGCAACTGAAAAACAAAATCTCTTTCCCTCGAGGAGGTCTGTACTAAACTCAGCCCTCAGACTCTCTGCTTCAGAGACCCAAGCCTGTTCTGCTTTGCTAAGCAGAAACAGCAGCAGCTACATGACTGTTCTTGTTTAGAGGGCAGTACCTCATGAACTCTACACCCCTGAACTCTGGCTGCAATGTCACATAGATGTGGGTTTTCTGTATAGAAACGATAGCTGGCAATGCAGGAGGAATAACTAGATACGGAAAGTCAAACATGTAGGTGGAAGAAGTGCGGCCAAGCCCTGGGACCCCAAGGACGAGCCTGGACTGTCTGCAGAATTTACAGGAAAAAAGACAGTACAAATATCTGGACTGGGGGGAGGATCAAGATGCAAAAAGGATTTGAACTCATCCCTAGCACATGATAAGTATTTGGCAGACCCACAGCATGGGGAATTGCACATGTAGTTCTCATTAGTGAAAAACACACTGAGGACTGAAGTTTTTCTAATGTTTCTCAAAATTTTCAACTCACATTCACTTTCGGAAAGCTATTGTAATTGTGGAATAGATTTTACGTTTCCTCTCATACAATGCTCTCAAGACAGCTTAAAAATTATAAAGGCTGTATGACAGCCACCAAGAGATATTTCATGTTTTTCCACATGTGAATCTCAACACTTATGTCATATATTCTACTGCTTTGGCCCATAACATCAGGATTCACTTATTCCAACTATCATTTCCTTTTGGATTGAACCTGGTATGAAGATGTCCCTCATGAAAACTCTGAGCAAAGGCTAGGCGGACACACACAGAAGTCTGAGTAAACGAGAGCATCTTCCAGCCCTTTGAAGAGGCAAGCAGGAGATTTTGGCAGGAGAATTGTTAGCATGAAACAAGACTTTGCCAGAAACCCTGCCATTGCCCGAGTTAACAGTGCTGGAGGGAGCACCACCCAAGGAAAACTGATGGGGAGATGCTGGGAAACAATAGCATCACAAATTCCATGGGCAGTGACTGAGGAATAATTATACTTTCATCACAGTTCGGTAGTTTCCAACCAGGTATACAGGGGACTTACTTCGTAGTGTAGCAGAAGTCATTTTGTCCATGTCTTCTTTTAGAAAAGACATCCCAAGTACAGATCATTTTACGTAAATTGTGCGTTACACATTTCAAATTCTGGAGGTGCCCCAGAGAACCTGAAATCATACAAGATACAGTCACAAACTACAGGTCAAAAATGATCAACTGTAAACCAACTGCTATTGTTCACATCTATAGCCATTCTTTCTACATTTTTATTGCATACATGTCTGGCCAGTATTTTAAAACCATTGAATGATTTGCAGACAGCTACAGACTACCAGATTTCTAGAAGGACCTAAAATCTCAGTTTAAACTTGTGTGCAATGGCACAAGCAGCTGTTTCTTTCCACAACACCCATTTCTAGCCTAGCCTAATAGGCGGGCTTTGCGCCAAAGGCAAAACCGCAAGCTTTGATGATAAACTTAATGAGTTTTTTGCTCTCCTTCGTTGTCCCACATGGAGGGCAATTAATGACAGAAGGGCAATTAATGATAATGTGTGAAACTGTTGCAGACAGCTGACAGCAAGCAGGTCTCAATGCTGACCTTTACACCAACTGCATATGCAGACTATCACAGTTGTGTTATGGAGAATTTAACACCCAGTTTTGCACTGGCTTGCAAGATGCCAATGGTTACTGGAAATCAGAGACCAGGCCTGGTAGTAACTCCATCCCTAGGATGGTGTTGGACCACAGAGGTGACAGTTTTTGAAAATACATATAGTAGTACAGCAATGTAATTAAATGGTGTCAGTATAGAAGCTACAAAGTAACTAGTGAACCACATGGCAATAAACTCACCGATCTCTTGGCAATATATTAAGCTTCTTAAACATAAAATAGCTAGTGCTAAAAGGCAACGGAGCCTTGAATTCTTCCACATTCTTCTACTGTTTGTTTTCAGAACAGCAGTTTTAAGCAGGAATAAACGTCATCTTCCAGCAAGCTGGTCAGTTCTAAAATTAAAAACAAAAACAAAGAAACCCTGAAATTCCAGAGCTGGTACTCCACAAATGCCACTTCTTGTTCCACCTACTTTTCTTCTTCAGTGCTGGTCCCAGGCATAGTAACACCCTTCTCTTCATTGTCTCGCAAGCAGACCTTTTCACTGTCCCAACCACTCCTTGATGCACACGTTTTCAGCGAGGCTTTTCAAACATAACCTAAAGAATCACAGACATGTAAAACTGAACTGTCCACAGGCCTCCTTTGGGACTATCCGAAGCCAGAACAGAATAGACACGGCAGGGTATTCCCCTAGAAAAGGCCTCTTCAGCCTAGATGAAATATCACATTTGCAACGGGTCTTGCATACCATGAATGGAAATGTCCCCTATTTTGGATACAGGTTTAAGGGGACAGGAAAACCCATCTGTATTGCTCTCCCCTCTGCTCACTTTTCATACTGCTGCTGTTCAAAGCTATGGGATGCCTGAGATACTGCAGAACTAGATCTGATTACTCAGGATCACTGGTTCAATCCAGTGTGAATAAAGTCTGGAGTAAAAAAAAAGGGAAAAAAATGGAGCAATTTCTATACCAAAAGATACCTGTTGCTGTAAATGCTGACCTTAACGTAAAAATTATCTAGAATATTACATTTAATGTGTTCTCTGAAGATTAATAGGCCGTGTGTTTTCCAAAGAGAAGTTCAACTGTTCAGTCGGATCTATGAAACACATTCAATTCCACCCACACATCAGCCACCATCAGATTTTGTTCTCAAAAAGAAAACTGCAGGAAAGCTTATCCTAAAGCGTACCCAATCCCTGATGCATTGTTTCCCTGATACCTGAAATCTCTGAAGACTTGAGCACCCTCCCAGAGACCGTAACTCCCAGGTAGCAAGGGGTCTTCTCTCAGCGACCAACACCAGGAGCTGGGACATTTTCATGTAAGAACATAGCTGAATCAGCCTCTCCTACACAGCAGTTTTCTAAAACTCGTATTTTGTCCAGGGTACTTCTTTTAAAAATCTCAAGTGGAAAGGCTCGTAACTCTTCCAAAACTAGATGTACATCATTGTCAGAATAACATATTTTGCCTAAAAGCCTCTGTAATTTTAAAAGAAACCTCTCTTCACTGAAGCCCTCCACACCACCAAGAGTATGCTCCTTGATCCCTACAATACAACCGTACTTTTTTTTTTTCTTTTTTAAGGAATTCTCCCTCAGGGGACAGCTGAGAATGCCCCGTGCTGTGCAATTTACAGGCCAAATCAAGTGTGAAGTTTAACAAATCCATGTTTAGGTAAAGATGAATCAAGAACCTTACAGCACACAAAATCTAATAATCGCTGTGTCAGAAGTCCCCTGCTGCACTTCGGTGTCGCTCAGGGTCTTCATATTGTAGTTATCCATGTTACTAATGAAAATATGGGGTCTTATCTACAGGTTTAAACTTTGCTCACAAACCTCTCACGTCATCAAGACCATGAAGAGCACTCAGACAGACCTGGGAGTTATATGAATAAAATGAGTGATTTACATGTACATCTAAATTTTATCTGTTTGTGAAAACTTCTTCAAAGGCATTTCTAGTTTGCAGAAAAGCTCGAAATAAAAGTTTCAAGTTTTACATCAAAATCAGCTGACAGTCCCCTACCAGCTAGCAGAAGCCAAGAAAAGAACAAAAAAAAAAAGGGAAAGCATTGATGTCACCTGAAGGACGGAAAACTGCATTGTGAAGTTAATTAAACCCCAAGCCTCTCACTTTCTAAACACATTATCTGTACAGCATTGTGCAAAACCTGTTTGGTCATGCCAGGTTTATGAGGCAGATTCAGCAGCTACACGTGTGTGTGGCTCAAGAAAAATCTCCTCATTTTCTGCACACTCTTTCAATACATAGTTTACTGAGTAGTCCCTCTGCTGCAGAATTTTCAAGAGTAACATCACAGCAGTGAATTACAAGAAATTCGAGTCATACCAAATTTTCCTAACTCAAGCACAGTTTTAATTTCTGTTTCAGAGTTAGGCATCGAGGGGAACATATGTACTTTCACGCAGAGCATGATGAGTGTCTTGTAAACCACAGTCTTTCGTAAGAAGCATACACTCCCTGGCTCTTGTCTTCTCGTACACATTTTATAGCTTGCTGAAAAGCTGGCAAGTTGAAGCCTCTTGTCACATAATTAAATGTCATTAGTCAGGAGAAAAAAATCCCCATTTATAGGCTTGTTTTAATTATAAAGTTACAAAATAATTGAAGTAATTTAAAAATAGGAAGTTCACTTTCTTTGCTTGAAAGCTGCCTTCCATCAGTTCAAGACTAATTCAAGCAAGGCATGGAGGTTTTTTTCCTTACCCTGGAGAGATATGAAATGCGTTATCCTCCAGGCAGATGTACGCTTAAGATGGATTGGATAGGACAGTATAAGACTCGGAGATACTTATTCGGGACATGAGAGCTCAGTGTTGCCAGAAGGTAAAACCTTGACCACGGCTGGCTGGAGTGCAACAGGAGCAGTTGCTACTAAGTGTAAATGTCTTTACATTGTAAACCTTTATTTTCAAAAGATGAGATTTAAGGAAGTCAGCTCATTCTTTCCACCAGAAAGAGCAACTGCCAACCAGACCATTTTTAACAGACATCCACCTTAAAAAACATCAGCAATAGCACATCCCATACCAATCTCATCTCCTTGGGCAACCTATTCGTGTCACTTCACCAGCAGAATCATTAGTGCTCCCAATGTGCTACACACCTGCCTCTTGCTCCATTCTAAGCACATTACTTTGTCCTATCTCCAGCAGACAAAGAACAGTTTATCTTCTACCTTGCATCAGCCTCTTACACAGAAGATAATTGACACTGGTTCTCTACTGGCTCCTCCCTTTAAAACTCCTATTGTTTTTTCCACCATTTCCTAGTCTCAGTTTCTAGATTTCTGATCATTCCTGGAACAAATATTTCTCTGTGGACCAAATCTGCTGTATCCTCAGCTTTGAAATATTTCTGCCCTGAGGCCTGAGCATTGTCAAGCACAATGAAAGAACTTTTCTAAGGCAAACCTATGTGTAGTATGTGTTTCAACAGCCCATGCCATATTTGCTTTTCTCTCAACATTCAGACCTTGGTGAGTCAATTTCAGTGTACGATCCAGCCCCGGATACTACTGTATAAAGCTGCCACGTAGCTGTTTATCTAGTACTTCAGACTCCAATCTCATCCTCAAATGAACTGCAAACCTCCTAACCTAGCATGAGTACATTTGCAGAGCAAATTCATCTTAAAGGCCTTGACTGAAAAGCTGTTTCATTTTTGAAATTTTAAAATAAGGAAAAAGCCTCCCATAAACCTATGCTAATAAATAACATCATGTGTGTATCCAAAAAGTATTCACATGCAAATTCTTGCCACACCAACAGCACAGGCATGACAGGCTTCAGTATATAACTGCCCATATTTAAGAGTCACTGCTAAAACCAGGATTCCACAATAACTGTTGACAGCTACATTATATGGAGATGTCTTGACTTCTGCTCAGGGCTTTACGTTGTGGAGAGAAATTACCCTTGTGTCTGTGGTCAGAAAGAAGCCATTTTAAACTGCTTTTTATGCAGATGCTAACAATGGAACAATTACATTCAGTCTCTTAATCACTGAAGCCAATGGATGGTGGCCCTTGTTTAAAATAGCTCAGTGGACTTTTAGATGACATTTAAAGATGTTTTGCTGCATACAGTGCACCTACTGGTGATAAGATAGATAAGAGAATAAAAGTACTTCAAGTCAGTAATGTGTGCCTGGGAAAATATCTGTGGACAGCTTTCCTTCAAAATTTGTCAGCTGTAAAGAAGGTTAAAGGTTCTCTGACAAGCTGAGAAAATGAGGGCAGCACCCGCTGTGTGACAGTGGCATGCTAAGACACTACCAGTCTCTTTAGGCTTAACCTCTCAAAGGGAAAACCAGAAGGTAACTGGTATCTCTCCTACTGACTGTGTTTCATATCATGTATTTCTTGGCTTAACTGGGTCTGCATATCTTTTTTTAAAGCATAGCTGACCAAATGCTCAATTCTCTTTAAAGGAAAAAAAAAAAAAAA
>Ga0181612_134903_pt1 | contig 24297 bp, 15 predicted proteins | sample HoacroProtozoa21_FD_119630 | JGI IMG/M metagenome (GOLD analysis project Ga0181612, IMG submission 119630) | Hoatzin crop microbial communities from Cojedes, Venezuel. Combined Assembly of Gp0051906, Gp0051904, Gp0051908
AAGACATTCCAAGATGTACCTCAAGCAAACTATCTCCAACAAGTGCCACCAGCAGCTGATGTCTGTGCCTCTCTCTCACTAGTGCAGCATTTTCAGATGCATACATGGAAGTAAAATCAAACATTGCTACATCTGGTTGCCCATAGTGATTGATTGCAAAATCCAAAGAAGGCAGCTGGTAATTGGTTGCAAAGTCAGCAGCTTCTCTGGCGTAGGACAGCAAATTACTCTGGTTCACATTTTCTGCACAGAGGAGCAACTCAGTATCATTATAGTCCTGCAAGGAGAGAAGCATGTAGAATTAGATACTCCAGCTATCCTCTTTGGATAGGAACATTCCAGTCTCATAGAAGGAGTGGCAACCACACATCTCGCAGTATAAAGAACGAAGTGAGATTTGTCGTCATCTCCAAAAAGTTAATGGACAAACAGAGGTTACTGTACTACCCCAAACAGGAACTGTCTATGCCAACACTGAATAAGCAGCTTTATTTACAATAGAATATTATAGCGCTTCCTGGTGCCTCAGCTATGTGTTATTTTTATAATGTTACTTCCCTCCCATCAAAAGATGTTATCATCATCACTGCAATGCTTTTTTGCATGTGTGCACCCCACATCTGCAACCACACAAGAGCAGAAATGACCTAACATGCAGGTCTCAGCCTGAAGGTTTGATTTAACATCTCAGTAACAACACATTCAAACTTGGATTGTAGAAGGTTTTTGTTTTTCTGTTTTGGGCTGGGGTTTTTTCCAGCCAGTGTGTTGAAGGACTCCGCCTTTACAGGTCATCCTGCTTAAAGCCAGTGATTATTAATAAGGCACTTTCTATTTACAGCTTAATCGTGGATGAGACCCCTAACACCAGGATGATGCCACAGAACCGCTATTAGCCCAGTTGTTTTAGACAGACTGTTCTTTTTCCCACTCAGCCTTAAGCAGGTCAGGAAAACAGCTCTGACGCGCCACAGCTGCTGCTCCTCTTCTCCGAAGCTCCCCACAGATCTCCTGGGCCTGCCCCCACCTACAGACACAGCCCCTCTCCCGCCCCAGCTAGGCATGGCCAGCTGCTCGGCCCCGGGAGCCCCCGTCCTCCAAAAGGGCACGAAATCGTGGCACTGAGCTCAGTGGCCCTTTCAGAATGCCAAGAAGCCTTCTGACAGCTCCCCACAAGTGCTTCCTGCAGGAAATTGTAATCCACTGTTTTGGCACTGTCTTACTTTGCAAGAAAAACTGACCTCTCTTGGGTTTCCAGGAAGAGAAGTTTAAATGGTGCCAAAACGCTTTCTAGAAACAAAAGAAAAAAAACCCCTCACATCTTCCAGCAGAAAGGGGGGAAAGAAGAAGAAAAGGCCTCAAATTCCCAAGTACCTCTGAAAGTTCAGGCATTGTGTTTGTAGCCTCCTTTTATCATGTTTCACCCACTTCACAGAAATTGCAGTTTAGCCTGGGGTAGGTTTTAACACTTCCTCATTTGCCTGATAAAACTGTACATAGCCGTGCTAAGGTCTCCTTTAAAAAAAATTAGGTTTTTATTTTCTGGCGTGATGACCACACCACGTATTTCCAAGGTGAGTCAAGATCCCATCTCAGCCAGTTTCAGAACTTTCAGATTTAGGAAGTATTGTTTTCAGTTCTCTACAGAAACTTTGGGCTGACTGGAAGAAAAAACAACCAAACAAGTCAGAGTAAGATCTAAAGGGTCTCAGCTTTAATGAAGTGATCCAGTAAGTCTATAAACACCCTCTATAACAGGCAACAATGTTTATGCAGATGCTCACACTTATTCTGTGCCAAGTAAATAAAACAGGGTTTTAGCCAGTATTTATACATACATTAATAATCACTCCTTTGTCCAGAAGGCTCTGCTTTTTTGCTGTCATCACAAAATAATGAGTGCTATCTTTGTAGTAAACAATATTCTCCAGGTCAATTCCTGAAAAGAGATAATATATTTGTTACGAAGTACAATGCATTGTCCGTGTCATTTCCTAACAACATGTGATTGATCCCCACAGGCGTGTTTCCTTCTTGAGATACATCCACTTTCCCGGCTGGCATGAAGCATTAGTAGACAAGATGCTCCAAAACAAAACAAGAGAGGAAATTCGGCTTACCCCACAAGAGTTTATCTCAGCATAATTTTAAAGTTATTTAGCATCCTTTTAAGGAATTAGACAGTTAACTACAGCCTTAATCTTCTGCGGTAGAAAACGGGAACCAAGTGAATAAAGTGCTTTTTAGGTTGCTAGGGCTCTGGAATTGGGTCTAACCAGGAGTTTTAGTTTCTAAAATAATAATAACTAAAAAAACAAATAGCTGTAAATTAAGAATGGAACTGCTTGCACTGACAGTGGATGCAACTATTCTGAAACCCCGTTTCACACACACGCATTTCACAGTTTGTATTTTAAGTATTTATGGCAGATTCCTGTCTAGTTCTTTTAGTTTATCAGATCTACATATCAAAAAGCAAGAATAAACTCCTCCCAGAAATGCAGGGCCTTTTTCACAGGGTTTAAGCTGTCCAGTATGTGAATGAATACAAACAAAAACTATGTCTTAAGGGAAATCTCTGGGCACTGAAAATGCTCTTCTAAATTTGTTCAACATAGCAGACATTTTTACAGTTGAGAAAAATTTAAACATTAAAACAAGCTATGATGTGGCAACACCCAAGCTAAAAAAAGAACAAACCCACTGTACCATAAATGGACACTGCCATCTGCAAGATTCTAACATCAACAGCATTTTATCACTTTTTTTTTATACAACATATTTAAATTGATATTAATAGGAATAGGAGGGTGGCCTGGCAGATTAAGAGTTCCTCTACTGCCTCTTGTATTTGGTTGTGTTAAAAATGAGGATGCACCCACCCGTTTCCTCTTTAAGGTCCTGGAAGAACTTCTGATTGAAGATGAAAGCAACACCACTAATTTCTTCTACCTTGGCTTCTGCAGTTGTATTCCTGTTTATAAAATTGGCAGTGATAGCTATAGCCAGCTTCCCACGAAACTCCTTCCTCCTGAAACCTGGTAAGCAAAGAAAAGAATGAAAAACACTGGAAACTTCACATCGGACTTTCAGGGAGGGTCAGCTCAAGGCAGCTCGGTCTCTTTCCTGTGTCTAGTCCTACACTTCATTTAGCAACACGGTATCAGCAGATTCCATCGTTCCTCCAAAAATGCCTCAACTGCAAAGAGACTTCTTTCCCCACTCCGAGCTGCAAAACTGGAGCTGTACCACATTCGAGATAAAGTCTCACTAAAAAATAAAAGGTCCGGAGGGAAGAAGTTGAACATGAAAAGAAGTTAAGGACAAATGATGACTAAAGAAAAAGGGGCTGGAAATAGAGCAGATCAAATTTAACGGAGGGAGACATTTTTAACATGTTAAATAGCAGATAAGATTTTTGTTATGTAGGTGGTAAACAGCTTATGAAAAAACATTCAAGATCAGCAGTGAAAAGCAGGACAGAAAGATCTGAAAAACAGAAACCTTTGTAACAGTGCTTAGGTGCACACACTACCAGCTAATGAGGTTTTTCACAGATAATAGGTGGTGAAAACTATTCAGTGGTTTAACTTTCTATTTCCTAGGTGAGACTGACTGCAAAGTTACTTGCTCTCACTCCATCCTAGCTTCTTCTTTTCACAAACAAAGCCCACTAAGCCACGATCTTGCCATCATACATTTTTTTCCTCTGCATATTCCTCTTATCTGCAAGTAAATTCTGAAGTAGGACAGAGGGTCCTTAGAGTATTTTTAGCCAATTGCAGATGACTTCTCAGAGAATACATATATTTTCTAAGAAGAAATAGATCAGCTATGAATTTTTGTCTCTGTGCTTCTTGATATGCTCTCATTATTTCATTGGGATAGATTTAATATGACAATACCAGCTTCTGTATGTAAACAATCTTCAGTGCACCAAATACTCCCTTAGTTCCTGGTACTACGATAATCATTGACTTCTCAATAGAGTCTGCAGCTGAGGTAAAAATGATTTCAGTCTGCTGATACCTGACTATTTAAACAGTCTTTTATGGGGGATAGCTGGACGATACTACGGAGAAATTTCTAATAGAGCATTATAAGGAATTAACTCTAAGCATATTACAGTTGGCAGATATAAGAATAAGCAAACTATGAAGTAAATAGTGTACTTAGTGAACTGAACCTAACATGGATATATTTAAAGCTACAAGGGAAATATACAATTAAGTAACAGGTCTGTTCATGTGATACAGGACCAGTTTAGCTGGCGTCTCACTAAGACAGCTCAGGTGGTCTGAATTCTCAGATACTCAAATTCATGAAGCATTTCCACCTGCTTCTCCCTACCTTAGAGTGATTTATTATCTTTTGGTATCATTTCCAAAGGAACTGCTTCAGAAGCAGTTCCTAAATCACCTCTAGAAAAGAGCAATATCTCTGATGCCTTCGTTAAATACCTGGCAGTCACTCTTTGGTCATTAGTTTAAACATATAGTGCAAATTTACAGCACAAAACACAATGCAAAGACTATGCAATTCCTGACGTGCATCTTGAAGCAAGCCCAATGGCATCATGATGCATTTTGTAGGCAATGCAGATATATCATCACTGATTCTCAGCACTGTGTTAAATGCCTTTATTTTGAGCCATAACTTAACAATAAAAGCAGAAGATACCACATAAAAAAACAGCTTCCACACAGACTTCAGCGGATTGAAAGGTGGCCTGTTGCTTTGTGCTCTCCTCTGACTTTCAGGCCTTCCAAAATACCCAAAAGAGCATTATAAGGCTCAAAGCACACATTCACCTACCTTCCAAAGTGTTCCTGCGACCATCTGCACCAATAATAACATCAAATTCATATTCTGACAAAGGGTGATCCATGGGGAGAAATTCAGCCCTCCAACCTATCTCTAAAGACATAAAGAACATTATTTATTCATTCTTCAGTAACACAACAGAGAAGCTATTTCAGAGTCTGAAGGAACGGCACTAAGATAAATGGCCCACTTCTCATTGAAATGGAGCTGAATTTTGCCTTGGTCTGATGGAGGGAAGTTCTGCTGCAGTCAAAGCTACATTCAGGCAGTATTAGCAAGGTGTCAAGCTCAAACTGACACTAAAAAAAAAAAAAAGGAAGCCTTCATTTGGATTACCTAATGCACTAAACTTCCTCTCAGACCCATATCACAAGAATATGCTTAAGCACTTCGTTCTCACAGAAATAGCCTCACAGTGACCTTATCAGGACAGCATATATATGCTGTTACACCAAGGAAGTGCTGGGTTTTAAAAAAAGAAACGTAGTGTTCCACCGTCAATACTTCTGCTTGTCTTCTAAACAGAAGTTAAACGGAAGTATACTCACAAAGCTAACTTTAATCTTTGTATTAACACAAAGCTGATTATGTGAAAGTGTTTGTATTGCCCACATTTAAAAATTATATATGCTTTAACTACTTAAAAATATATTTATTCTACTGTCACTATATGACCATTTAAAGAGAGATAGCATAGCATTTTAATTAAAGAAAATTTAAAAATATTCTGTTGCCACTATACCCTAAATACTACTCTTCAAAAAATATAAATACTAATCTTAAAAAAAAAAATAGAAAAAAAGAATGAGAAATCTTTCTCTATTTTGTTTAAAAATCTTGCATAAGATTGCTGATAAGAATCAGTGTGCCAGTGGGAGTTATATTAATGTGAAAGCAAAATGAGGCCCAGGGAGTTTAATACATCCTCAATATTTATATTATCAATCAAAAAATGTTTTTGCAAGAAGATACCAAAAAGCCACACCAGACTCCCTACAAAGCCTCAAACGCACGCCAGAAGGCATAGTGCAAAACCTCAACTTCTCAGACTGAGTCGTATTTTAAGAATTATCAGTGCTCTGTCACAATGATACTTATCATGCCTATGACTGCATATAGCAAACCTAGCTGAATAAGAAGGGCAAAACTGTACCATTTCTTTAAACACAATGCAACTACCTCGAATGATTTCACACAATGCGTGACACAAAAGAAGTTACTGTGAACAGAACAACATCATGATAAACAGTACTTTGGTTTTCTTGATCTTCAGGCGGTTCCAGGACTTTCACAAATTCTAGATTCACGTGGATTTCAACTCCCAGTATGAGTGCAACTTTGAAGAGGATAAGTTGAAGTTGTCGAATACCTGTAGACAGAGTAACAAAGGTGTATGTACTAGGTAAATAACCACAGCTGCTACCACCATACCAGCCAACTGATACTCATTTTTAACACAAGCATGCCGCGCTATTATTTCCCATACTGTGACAAATGCAAATGTAGCGACCACCTCAGGATGTTGTTCTTTTCCACCTCATTTTCCTCTTGCAGCACAATCTCGCAGGAAATAACTCATTTCAGTGGGTTTCTTAGAATACTTTTTCTGATCTTTCCTTCTAAATGATATTTAAAGGATCTGCTAACCAGTATCTTGACCATTTTAGGATAGAAATTTTTACAGCATATTTCCCTGTAGAATATCCCACTTTTGCATATTTTCTCACTAGAAGGGTTGTGTCTACCTTTGACATACTAGAATGGGTATCAATATTCTTCATGCTTTGTAATAAAAACTCATGGTTTAACAAATCCAGACTAACAAAAAAGCTGCTCCGTAAGACTGTCATTTGTTCAATTGCCTTTTTGCTTGAATGAGACCATTTTTGTCCAACTGTGCGTGTGCATGCACGCACTCGCACATGTTTACGGCTGATGAGCTTTCTGCTAAATCAAGAAAGTCTCCATTAGTCTTCTGATCTCGGTACATGTCTTATCTGAACAGTGCCCACACCCTCATACACTTACTGATGTGATCAATAGATCCTGCACAGAATTTTCCATAAAATTTCTTTGCTCCCAGTCCCCGGAGGTCATGGATTGTAAATGGCCAGAGATGCAACACATTGTTTCTTGAAAAAGTGTCCCGCTTCTCCACGACGACGACTTTGGCTCCCAGGAAGGCAAGTTCTATGGCAGTCCGCAAGCCACATGGGCCACCTCCAATAATTAAACACTAGCAGAGAAAAAGGAGGAGTCTTACACAGGGTTTTGTATTGACTTCCACACAGCTTCTAACTTACTTTATTGGTACAACTTGATATTCAACTGCACTTCTGCTACTGGGAGTGTATTCAAGTCATCTATTTAAATCGATAAACATTCGAATTTTGTTTGCATGTGGTGTTCAGTCAATTTATACAAGACCATAAACTGTGCTTCACGCAGACATAAAAGCGTCTGATAAAAAGATGTAACAGAAGAAACAGCAAAAAGCCAAACACTTGAGTTTCTGCTTGTACATTTCTAACTTGCTCACATTTAGTGTTTCAAAAGTGTTTCCAGTAAACAGGATTACAGCTACATAAAAGGGTGGGGAAAGGAAATAAGTGGTCTTAGTGTAGGCTTTTTTTGTTTTAAAGACGAAAGTGGTGTACATTTGCTAGACTTGTTAGACAAATCTATGATAAGCCAGTAGTCTGACAGTATCAGTTACTGTCTTTCAAGCGAGGGCACATCCTGAATATGCCAATCTAGTTTACCTACTGCTGTAAAGCAGGGCATGTCAAAAGAAGTCAGCAGATTTGAACTGCTTCACCAGAGCCGGGGAACTTGGCCTGTCCTGTTCCATTTCACCTGGTGGTCAACATCCTCACCTTCAGGATAGTCACATTTTAGAAGCTTAAATCTAAGTTTGGGCATCCTCAGAAAAACCACTTCAGAAATGACTACAGAGAATTCTCACCGAAATTTTAGTTGACAGCTGTAAGTTTTCACAGACTAAGAAGGAAAGGATTTCCAGAAAGCAAGCTCATTAAAACTCAAACATATCCAACGCTTACATTTTCTGGACTGATTACTATAAACTGATTAGAAACAGTCTTCTAGACGGACAACGCTGCTGTTCCACTCGCTCCAGTCCCACACAGACTTCACAAAACCTACGCCATCAGATCGAGCACCAGGCTGGGGCAGGGAGGGACGAGGCGAGCCCGAGACGAGGGAGAGCTCTGGCTGCGAGGCTGAGCTGTGCCGCACTGCAAATCCCAACCCATTATCTCACACACCAGACATGCTCCTGTGTGTCCCGCACACATAGCCAGACAGTGAGTACAGCTTTCAAAGCAAGCACGGGCTGTATCTGGAGGCTCGCTGGATAAAAGTCTGGTTCCCATTACATTTCAGTTTCATAAAATAGGGTCATTTATTTATTTTGGTTTGTTCATCATTTGTTTTCAAATTTAACAACTTAAGCAAAAATAATCTGGTGCTGACTTTTGTCTATGACTTTCGTCCAACCCAACTGTAGAACTGCAAAACCTTTTTTTAAATTGAATAAATAATTCAAATTCCCATTGAAAGAAGAGGTCCTGTGAGGTGCTTTTGCTTTGCTTTAGGCAAGTGTTTTGTGAACTAGAGATATTTAATAGTTAGGTTGTTGAATTAGCCAGCTGGCTTTCTTCCTCCTAAAAGAAAATAGTTAATTCATAATTTCACAAGAACACTCCTCACTGCATCCTAAATATTAAGAAAACAATCAGCAGATGTAATTATATAAAGGAAGAAAATGGAGTGCAGATGTTATCCTGACTGAAGAGGTTCACTGGTGGAGTCTGGCTCAGCGCTTTGCACACATTTGTGATTTACGTGGGAACTCTGAGCTCTGACAAGTAAGTGACTGCCTTCACAGCGACACAGTTTTCCAGTAATGTTTAGCAAGCAGTTAGAAAAATTTTACAAATAAAGACCATACGTGGTTTGATAAGGTGGGGGTTGTCATTTTGGCTAACAAACTGTATCATATATAAATACATGCAACTTTTCAAAAAACCAGTCTTTTGAGATTTAGTCACAGTGGATCCTGCCAAGTAATAAAACCCACACAGAAACCACTGTTAGTTCCTCCTGATGCTCTGCAACACAGTATGTTAAAATTTTAAGGAGGATTCTGCCCCCTCCCCTCCTCCTATCACCACTGACAAAATATCTTCCTAATTGCCTACAGACACTGTGAAAAATGGTTATATATTTGCTATCATCCATGGTTACCTTCCATAAACATATTTATCCATGTCTCAGAACTATCTGTTCTTTGATTATTAAGGATGCTTCCTGCTGGTGTAGAGCTTACACTTGGCACTTTGTCATCTTTTTCAAAACTTCTGGGGTCAAAACCAGCACAAAACCCTTGCAATGGTAATTCTTACTGTGTTTATGTTTCTATCTTTACTAAATAAGGAAAGAGACCATAGCACTGTCCTGTTCCTGCCCTGCCTCCCCAACTCTCTGCTTGTGAACAGTCACAGGAGAAACCTTCTTGTAGTGAGCCTAGAACAAACCTTGAATGGCTTCCTATTTTCACCTCCTGTTACCCCAGGCTCCTGGCTCATCAGGGGCTGCTTTTGAAATAGATTTCTTGCAATTTAACACAGACTGTAACAACTGACCTCACATAAGGAAGTCTTGAATAATCAATCCTGAAATCTAACAAACAGGGCTGGACAAACACCAAGTTTCTTGACATCCACATGGCCATTCACAGCTCAACTGTCTTTTAATGGTGCCAGATCCTCTCCTAAAAAGGTAAGGGTAACTTGACTTTTCATAGCATCTTCTGCAAATTAATCAAAGTAACAGTTGCTGAAGAGGACTGATAACGAGCTTTTGCCTATTTCTTGTTCAGGCTGGAAACGAAGGGAGAAAGACTTGTGTAAGCTACAGGGCAGCTTATCCAAGAATAAGATTATGACTAGACCTCTGTGACCTGCTTGAAGAATCAGTATCACGTTGGATATTATATCCTGTTTTACTACCGACAGTATACCATGTTAGTGCAAGAGAGCAATACTGAAAGAAGTCATTTTTTTCAGTGAAAACCTCATAGGATAAAGGGCTGATCTTCTGCCTGCAAATGTATGTAAATACTTCCTGCCAAATGGGAAGCTTCATTAAATTTAATACACTCCCCAAGAAAAGCACCTACGTTACAACAAGACAGGAGTAGGCAAAAGTACAGAAAGAATAAAAGAAGAGGGAAAAAACAACAGTCAGGCATTCCTGTGACAGATTAAAGCACGTGATTTTAGAATGCCAAGTTTCCTCCTTTATGAAAATAATTTATCTCTGCAAATATTTCACCCAAAGATCTTATAAATGCTTGAAATATTGAGGACACATCCTCTAGAAGAGGTCACACGCACTGAGAATAGGAGCTGCGACAAGGACTGCGACCGGGCCACTCCGTGTCCCTCACTGCACGACTTCCCCAGCCAAGGGGAGAAAGCCGGGCGCCGCGGACGCCCTGCACGCACCCAGAGAGTGGCTCACCCTGCACAGGCACTCCTGCGCCCCATCACCGCGTGAGCAACGGGACCACAGAAGGTTACATACATCGCATTTCCCGCACCAAACTCCAGCTACGCCGTAACTGGCCATACTGAACAGACTGCCCATAAAAACTAACTCCTACAAGCAATGGTCACCGCGAGTACTTTCCATGAGAACTTTATGTGGGCTAAATTAATCTACTCTTCTTGCAAATATCCTGGATATGAATGACTCTAATTACTGATTATGATAAATGGGACAATGAAAATTTTACACTTACGATATAAATTATCATGAAGTAAATGGAGGTGCTGGTTTGAGTTAAACTTCTGCAAGAGCATTTTTAGAATACCAGTTACAAAATCCCCATTAAAGAGGACTAATGCAAGTTTACAGGCCAGTAGTAGTGGCCTAGTGACAAACTTAGGACTATTCCTGTTAGAATTATAAATATTATGTACGGAAATTTTTGTACTTCAAAATAAAACACTAAGAGGCCCATGTATATTTTATAAAAGTTGTCTACTTAAGCTGATTAAGTTCTACAGTTCTATGGTACTGTTAAAAAGTACTGTACTTTCCCCTAAAGGATAACTATTTATTTCTGTATAAATCTTATCCCACACTATAACCAAGCACACTACTCATGGAATTATTTATCTTCAGACTGAAACAGAGCAGAAACGTAATATATTTTTTTCCCCAGTACAATTAAAAAGATATTAGAAAGTTTCACTCGTAATAATATAAATATACACAGCATTCAGTAAGTCTCATAAGCTTGATTCTACTCAAAGGTCAATCCGGCTGTAAGAGACGCTACTTTCTCTCTATTACCATGTTTAAGAATGGCAGTGCCCTGAAAATTTCCAGAAAATGTTTCTACACTGAGTAAGAGCACTTACTGCTTAGCTAAATGGCAGCACAAGTTACCTCTCCAAAAGTCGAATAACTTCTGTGCCAGGTGCAGGTTTTTGATACGATCTCCTGTGTATAACGTACAAATATCTATCTTACAAAATAGGAGGGGAGGAACGGGAAAGAGGGATATGAAGTAGAGGCCTCTGCAACCCCTCCTGTCCCTCACTATTAAATTTGTAGCCTGTGAATCCAGGCACCTATATCCCATTCTGGAAAAACCATATGCAGTTTAACAGCTGAGAATTTGCAGAATGTCTCCACTGGTTTTCACACAGTAAAGTAAGCTTACAGAAACAACCGAGATTTTGAGTGAAAGGGGGGAGAGAGTAAAAATACTAGCGGTATGTTTAACAAAAACCAAAATAACACTCCAGAACGACCTAGTCACAAAAAATCTCATCCACTTTCATAATTTCAAGGCATAATCTACTCATTTACCTTGAAAAATGCACAAAAGAGATAGGTCTAGGTATTCACATGCTCACAGTCAAGGAATCTACCAGCTGGTAGTAGCATGTGGGTGGGGGATGCACCCAAACAGCACCTCTTTGCACAGTTAACAACAGACAAATCCCATCGTAGCTCCATGCACTGCACTGTTATCATCCAGCTCTAAATCCCTCACTCCTTTCTTGTCCAAGCTACCCAGCCATTAAATTAGTCCTGCAAAATAAAAGAATGTTCAATTACGATCCACCCCTCATATGTTCTTGGGATGAAGATGGAAGTTACAATTACTCCAGGAATTCAAGATTTTCTCATTTCTGCCTTGCATTTGTTTTGGAGGTGAAAAAGAGGAGACTAACTTCAGACTGCAGCTCAATAGCAGCTGGATAGACACACAGACATCCTTCTTTGTCCTAAGGCATGCCAAGTCAGAAGCACCACTTCTAGTCTTCAGTGGAAACGCACACATATACTAGTGAAAAAACAGTGCAAATCACCAACCTAAACTATGTAACTTCCTTGAGCTTACATGTAGTATTTCCACAAATCACCACCTGGAAACCAAAACCTATAGGAATGGATCTTGCTACTGGAAACAAGCACCAAGGGGTGGCTCTCCCCACGCGCCTGGAAGCCACTGCCTGGTGCTGCAGGTGCCCTGGTGCTGCAGGGCTCCCCACGCAGGGATGGGAGGCTCTGTCCATGCCCAGACAGCCTGCAGGCGCCAGAGGGAAAGGATGCTTTGCCTTTCTGTGGCAAACCCTCTTCTATCGTTTGCTCTGGGCCTCAGGTGTGTTCAATTCCATAGTCCACCATTCCACCACATCTGGGATTTTGTGCCAGCCCTGCCCTCCATGCAACATCCAAAGTGACAGGGATGCATCAAGGATTAATTTAACTGACTCCACAGGATTACATCCTACATGGATCTGGGCAAATGTTTATTCATGACAGGGCTAAATGTGGTGCAACACAAGATAGGCACGAAATGTAATGAAACAACACATTTTCTGGATCAGCAGCGACTGTTTCCCTGGAGAGGCTCCAAAGAGAAACAGCTGCATAAGCAGCTAAGGCAGACGGCTACCAGAAGCTGCAGCAGGAAGCTCTCTCCACTACGATGCTTTTCACTTCATCCCCTTTACTACATGTGAAAATGCTTCTGGCAAAAATAGGACTGCTCAGTAGGACATTCCTGACTTATTGACTTACAGTCCATCTCACATTTGTAGTCTCAGATTTTATCACATAAATTCACTGACAGCCACTGGATACAACAGTGCAGTCAAATGTACCCTGAATCCACCGAATAGCCAATATAGTTTTTAAAGTTTGAAACTTTGTAATTGAAGTCACTGAAAAATAAGATTCTGTATGCCACTTCAGGCAACGTTAAAAATGTCAAGAGCTAAAGCTTTATCAAAAAAGCACAAAACCCACAAAACAAAAAACCAAACAAAACAAACAACAAAAAATAGGAAAAAGAAAAAAGTTTAAGCTCACAATAGACATGATGCATTTTCTCAATCTAAAATGTGAGTCTAGTCTTGCTACAGCCCTGGTCTACCAAAGCACTTCAATATATGTTTGTTACCGTAAACTCATCAACCTTATTCAGGCACTCACTGCTTCTCTAGACAAAGACCCCCCATACAGAGTACTTGCCATCTCTTTTTCTACAAACCAGCCCAACCTCTGGCACCAACAAAGGACGTGTCATTATAAGACAGCTCAGGTACCGGACACATTCGAGCTACATGGGTATAGTGTTCTCTTGACAGTAACTTGCCCGGCATTGCATGGCATGCTTGTACTCATTGCCTGTTGCCTGACTTGTTGAACTCGCCGTACCTATACAAACGGTTTCACTAAAAGGCAACAGAACACGACCCTTTCAGAAACAGTGATGATGTACTGATGACTGTAGCTAAATATGACAGTGATTTGGAAGGTGCTCATTCGACTACATACGTATATAGAAAAGGGACAGTGCCAAGCTAAAACAAGAATTCTTTTCTTCAATTTTACAAAGAAGCCAGAAACCAAAACATGTACCCAAAATTTCTCTGGTTAGCAGATCTATACCACACGCAAATATTAAAAGAATAAAAATTTAAAAGAAAAAAATTCATTCTTCCATCAAAGGAAAGGTGAGGAGAAGTTACAGGAGCTAATTAAACTCGTCCTACAAAAATTAGAGTAAAAGTATATTTCCTCTGCTATACTGTGTTTTACGAGCTCCTTATATAATTAATAAGGTTAAACACGTTTCATTTGACAAAAATAATATTTAAAGGTATTTTAATGAGAGGTCCTAACTCTCCAAAGGGTTATGTGAACAACACTACTTAAATGCACTACAGATAGTTCCAACATCTACCCTAAAATATTATTAAGACTAGTTGGATCTTGCTGAACGGACAGTTTTGGAAAGCGAACACCACATAAATACCACTGTTGGGGAAGTTCAAAGGCAGCTGGGAACAGTGAGGCTCATGCACCCCTAACTGCCCCCAACCGCAGCAACAAAACCCTGTCCTGGTGTGGGAAGCACAACACAACACGTCCATTTCTGCCTTCAATCCCACCAGTATTTTACTCTTTGTACACCCAGCTGAGCACCTCAGAAATACGCAATTTTGTCATCTCCTGCCAAAAGCACCATATCAGCAATTGGCAAAAATGGAGACATTGCTGTTTATCTTCTTAAAAGAATGTAACATGGATTTGAAGCTACCTAATCTAGGCTGATTTTGGACAGAGCTCTTTCCCCAGCACTGTGCCCTACAGTTGCTGCACTCGCAGCTGGACGCAGCACAATCCAGGGATCAGAGGATCTATCTTTATTGCCCTCCTGGTTTATTGGGTCAAAATGCCAGCAGTGAAACATTAGTACATTTATTGCATTCATGTGGCTCATCTTTAAGGGGATTTTTTTCTCTTTTTTGGAAGACAAGCTTCTGCATGGAAAAAAACACATGCCTTTATTTTTCCTGGATCTCCTCTGGCTCTTGGATACACGTACTAATATTAGATTTGCATATAAAAACCTTTCTATAGTTTGACATTGAAACAATGGTATGAAAGACATCCGAAACTTATAGTCTGCTATGCACCACATTAAAGAAAGGCTGTACGCATTCAGAGTGCTAGAAGGTCAAGAGTTCCTTCATTCACGCATCAAGACTGTAAGGACTTTGTTATTTGGAGCTTTTCTGAAGAGCTGTCTCAGGTGGCATTGGCCATATTTAAATACGTTGACTTGATCTCAGGGCTTTTATAACAAATTACAAAACAAAAAAATTAAAAAATTGGAATTGGTAGACATAATACAGAAAAATTTCTCTAGAAACTTTCAGTTCCCCTGCACCACAGTTACAGTTATCTGAAAAAAACCTGCACATCATCTGACAAGAAATGTTATACTATTTTTAATAAAGATATTATCCACCAGAAATCAGGCAAGTGCTTTAATCCAAAAACCTCCTCAAATAAAGCACAAAATAAACCCTCTAACACCTTCTGTAATTAAGAGCATATTTGCTGTTTTCTTACCTGTCTTTCATTGTAACCAAAAGCATGGAAAAAACCCAAACCCAAAACCCAGAAGAGACTGGTTGCCTTTTTTTTTTTTGGCCAGTTGCTCAAACAATCAACATGAAAACAAGATAAACCTTGCAGAAAGAATGTTGCCTGACTATCTTGGTCATGAATATGGTTGGCAGCATTTAAGACCTTGCTTTTTTTTCCATAGGCTTATGCCTGTCATACTGAGATAGTGCTTTAAGGCTACCTTTAAAAACTTAGCAAGAAAACCCAAAACAAAACCATGAAACAAAACAATTCATCCAGAAACAGAGAACTGGTGAACAGAGGTGAAGAAACAAAGGCACCAAGAACCTCACCTCCGAGCACAGCAGAGACTAAGCAGAGACCAACCCTCAAGTCCTGGGAGCCTTGCGAGCTGTGACACTCTTGAGACTGTCATTGCAAGAAATTAGTTAATCCTCTACATGGTTTCAGGGTCAGAGGCTGACCAGCCAGTAGAGGACTTGTCTACAGACCAAGAGGAAGGGATTTCTCGTGCTTTATGGCATCCAGAGCATGTAGGCAAGTTGGTCAACAACCATGGTTTTGCTACAGGAAGAAATTGGTAATATAATAACCCCCTCCCCCAACCTCAGCACTGTTGCTACAGCCTGGTCTGTCTACAGAGGTGAAATACTACACTGAATCTAAAATTTTTAACTAACCAATAACAATTTCAACAATCTCATAAATCAGTAAGCTTCTGCTTAAAATTGGCTTTTAAAAGTGGTGTGTCAAGTTATTTCATGGTCATTTCACAGAATATTTTAAAATATGTTCTAATATACATTTTTATATTAGGTGAATTATTAACCAACACCCCATCAAGTAAGACTTGGCTTTTAGAAGTCAGTACCGGGTAAATGAGCTTCTACAGAACTAGCCATCTGTTCTGAGCAGAATCCAGATTTTTAAGTTACTATTTATTTCTTTTTAAAGAGCTGAATCATTTAATCCCATCATTTCTAACTTTCCTAAGCAGCATGACTGTACAGCAGTGTATGGCAGCTACAGCTGACTTCAAATGCAATGCTGTACAAGGAGGCAGCAATTCTGGGCTCCTGTTCTCTTCCAGGTCATCATGCAGTCTTCAAATCCACTGCATTTTCCAGTGCTAGCTTTCACAGTCACTTAACTAGTAAAATCAAATACAGCTCCAAAGAGCGATAGCCTGATTTTTTTCAAGTTTATTTAACTGGTCACTTGCACATACCAGTTTACCATAGGCAGAATGCTTTTACTTTTTACATTTTTATTTACAATTTGAAAACACTAGGAACTGACCAACCAGCCCCTCTTAGCAATATGGCATCTGATAGTGTCAACAAGCAAGATAGACTTCAACAGTTCAAACAACTAGAATTAGAAAATGTATCTTGAGTGTAACATTTTTTAGAAAGGTTTCTGATAAGAGGGAAAGTTAGCAGCACTCGTACAGAACCAACAAACCAGGCTGCTGACAGCGTATCACACAATGAAAATTAGATTTCAGCACCTCTAGTACTTATTTCCAAAACCTTTTTGCTTGAAAACAAAAAAGGTATATAACAGCCCTTACTACTGAAGGAGAGAGTCTTGAAAAATAAAAGTAAACATAAAAAAGGTGAAAAAATATGAAAAGGAGCATGCTTACACGAGAGGGGCAGAGAGCTGAAGACAAAAATTGGCAGCAAATTGCCCATTATGAAGTTTAATAGTCTCTTTTAAACCAACATGCAACACAATGGAAGGCAGATAAACATATGCAGAAGATCAGTGTTTATTTACACGGCCACGTATTAATGACACTGTTTTCACATTCTAGCCAGGGTGAAATTCAGAGGCACCTGCCTGACACCACCGGCTGCGCTTGTTCTGCCACCACCAGGGCTGTGCCTGGGCTGAGAGGCAGTGACCGTCCTACCCCAGATGCCTACAGCCCACCTGGAGACGGAGCAAGGCGGCCCAGCCCAGCCCTCGCAGCCCGGTCACCAGCCAGGGCCAGGAGCCAGCCAGCCCAGCAGCAGCCCTGCCGCTCACAACAGCCCTCACCTGTCTGGAAAGGCTTCCTACCATATGCAATTATTTCCTAAACAAACAAGAGAAAAAGGAGAAAAAATGAAAATCTGAGAGAAATACCTCTGCCTTCCACTGAGCACTTGCTGATCAGCCTAACGTGTTATTAATGATCTGGGTGTGTAGTCCTTGGCAGGAAGCTCGCTTCTACCTCTTGCGATGTTTTCCTATCCGAGTTGCAGTTCACCCTGGGGCAGTTCTTTTATCTGAACTGTAAATCCAGGGAGGATGGCAGAGAGTACAGGCAGGATGGGGAGGTGGACACCAGTCAGACAGTAGTATTTGCTGTTGCACAGGTCCTTTTAAAGCTTCTCTTGTAACTCATTCAAAGGGGCAAGGGAAGTAAAGCAATACAAGACTAATTTAAAGTGTGGCATAACCACATGGCTCCTTCTCAGTTAGGATCTCAGTCAAACAAACAAATCCAGAGAGTGATGCAAGACAAGCAAGGCAGTATTTCTTGGTTGGTTTCTTAAACAGGCATGACCTTGGGGAAACACAAGCTGTTCTTCAGGGCTGAAATAAGAGCAGCAAGTGTCCAAGGCAAAATACAAACTTTGAAAAACTAATCAGAATTTGATCTAGCAGTGTTAGTCAGACTACGAGAGAGAAGGTGGAGTAACAGTTCTGGTTGTGCTCCAAGTAACTATGCAGTGTTCCTCTTTCGGTCTTCCCTAATGCAGATTAGGTGAAGGTATTTAAGCTTCTCCTACAGGTCACGTTCTCTAAAGCTCTGAACATTCTTGCTGCTCTGCTCTAGACTTGCTCTAGTTTATCTGCCTCTTGCCTATAACATATGCCCCAAACCGGGCAAAATATTTTAGTTGGGGTTTCACCTGCACCAACTAGGTGGGAAGGAAACCACCCGAGTCCCTGAGACGCTGCAGGCCTCCTCGGACAGGCTCCCAGGATCAGCTCCCCTCGGGTCAGCGCTACACCCTACGGACTAAGGCTTGGCGTGCAGTCCATTATAGCCACTGATCATTTTCTGCCACATATTCCCAATTTTCTTTGGGTGTTGCACTCCTTTGTTAGAAGAGTCATAATTTTCTAGGAGCTTTTAGAAATTTTATCCCCTTGCTCTCAGACCATTTCTTCAACTTTTCAAGATTTTTTCAAATTTTAATCCTGCGTTTCAAATCAGTTACAGCTCATTCCAGTTGGGTTACATCTGCACCTCCTCAATCCAGCACCCAAATTTTGACTAAGCATGACAAGTACCAGTCTAGAACAGGAATTACTGAAATCCCACTTAATGCATTTCCCCAATCTGGTAGAAAACTATTGCTAGCACCACTGTAAGTACAGTTCTTTAGCTGCCCATGTGACATAATTTAACGTAAACCATATTCACAAGTTTGCTTGTTAAAGCAAAGGCTCTATGAGGGTCAAGTCAGAATTGCAACTTCTGCCTCCCCCAGACATGCTATGCCAAGTTCTTCGTAAGAGAGGAAGACACCCGTATCTGGCTATAGCGTTCACAATCAATGCAAGATGTCACCATTACCCACCTCACCCCTCATCTACCAGGTGGTCAGTGTAACAGGCCCACAGCTCTCACATATCTATAATTTAAAACTTCTGTAGATGCGAAGTATAGGTCTTCTGTTAGCTGAAATGAAATAATGCTTGTCCTCTCTGCCATCACCCAGGACCCAGAACGAAAGCAAGGCCCATCCAAGTGCCTGTCAGACTCTCACAGTTCTTCCGGAAGATTTCAAGCAAAATGCGGCCAGCTGCCAGGACAACAGTTCTCCTTTGCAAAGGCTTTTTCACCACAGAAATACGTGGTTCTGCCTCCCCCACCAGACTTGTTCCAAAATACAGCTTAAGCCCAACCAAATATTCCCGACCTGAGGAAAAGGTTAAAAGACTGAAGATTAGAAAACTGTAATAATGTCACATTATTATATAAACTCTGTATATAAACTGAGCATAAACTCAGATGATTTTTCAGTAAGCACTTTTCGTCAGACATACAGGTTAAGACACAAATATCCTAGAGACCTAAAATGGCAAACAGGTGTCTGGGTTAGTTTGCAGAAACCTGGCTGTTTGCAGACACAAACAGATTTTGTGCATAAATGTAGACATGTTAGGGAATGTGGGAGTTTTGAAAACTGACTGACACAAAATAAGCCACCTTCAAACACTGTAGCAGAGAAAGTAAGGCAAATTAACCCAATTCCAAGCGTATTAAAGGCAAATTTCTGCTTTGTCATGACAACAGATCCCAGCTAAACTTTCTTTTGACCACAACCCCATCACTCTTAGGGTGTTATAGAGAGAAAAATACAAATAGAAATTCTGTTTTTTGCTTAAGACAATCAGCTTCTACTAAAATATTTTACATTTTCACTTCCTATTCAGCATCTCTTAGAACTGTGGTATTTTACATTCTACCAGAAGTGGATTAAAAGCAATCTGCACAAATGCCTAAAACAGAACAGAACATGGAATTAGATTTGTCAGCAGAAAGGAGAAAGCGAGCAACCACATCCCCAAGATGACAGTTTTCAGAACAGACATGGGAACCTGGGGAAGGACCTGAACTGCAGGAGACAGGAAATTGCCTTATTGTCTGAAATCTGGCTTTTAGCAGCCAAGTGTTTAATCACTTCCTGGTAGCAAAAGTTATGTATTTCCTCACTTATCAGTACACAAACATTACCAGAGCGAAGCTGGAAACGTAGCTAACAACACAGCCCTAACAACCATATCTGGCACCGCCAGGGTCTCTCTGAAGCCAGGAGCAAGGCCTGACCCAAGCAGAGCCTCGGCACGGGCTGTGCGCCGGGGCCAGGCGAGAGCACCGCTCGCGCCACGCACACCGCTCTGCCTGGCCGATGGACACCCGGCCAGCTGCTTCACACACTTCAGACCCAAAGGCAGCACAAAGTCACAGCGACAGGAACACACCCTGTCGTAACCTTTTGTTTCATTCAAACTTAATTAAGCCACTTGTGGTGACAGCAGTCGTGTTCTGTGTGAAAGTAACTGGGTGTCACTCCCTGTTGGACTCTTTATAAAATACCGAGGAAATCAGGTCAGGGTGGGACAGTTCCCTTCTCTTGATTACTTGCAAAGCCATTAAGCAAGGGACAGAGAAACAGCACAGTACTGTTACAGTACAGATGTAAAGCTACTGTTATCTTGCAAGCCAAAATGTTTAAAATTCCCGAATGCCTAAAGAAGTCTTATTTAGGCTGTCTGATTAGGTTAGTTTGGCCAGGTTTCATTGCTTTTCATGACTGATAAAGCTGAAAAATCGTGTGTTTGTGGAAATGTCTGCAGGATAACAAAAATGAAGTGATTTCATTACCAAATCACATGCCAAACATTTGCTTTTGCTGATGTAATTTGGCCCAATCTCAGTTCAAAACATAGCTCAGAGAGTCAAATACTTTGTTTTGTTTCCAAAGAGCCCTGTCTGCTGGGTGTCCTGTCATCACCCAAGCTCTCTCCATTCCCTCTCCAAAAATCCATAGAAAAACAGATGCACAGACAGTGTTCAATAACCGTGGTTTCACTGCATTCATAGGTGATTTGTTGCGTCTTCACCGCGTCTCAAACAAATTTTCCTTACCACTCATTCCCATTAGTCCCATACTTTCTACTACTTTGAAATAACTCTGTAAAAGATACTTATAATAATTTTTTTAAAAAATTTACAATGAAAATCCAGTGCAAGGCTGCAGACGCCCTATGCTAAAAGGCAAAAGAAACGCATAGACACCAAAATAAACAGCTGAATGTCTTTTTGTGAAAAGTCACAACCTTTCATTCACTAAACTTCCCACTAATATGGCAGTCAACTTCTAGTTTGAAGTTTTATGACCTTCACAGGAATGCATTTTTATTATACAGAAGTTAGCCATGCTATCTAATACACCTAAGATAAGTTTGGCATGTTCATTATAAACGGTGATTATCAGATTTGGAAATCTCCTCATTTCAATTATTATTTTGAAGAGATTAGTAAAACCAGCAAAAGTGACGCGCCATCTGGATATTTGCTCTTTATAGAACAAACAGGTTAAAGTTTTCATTCTAACAAGGATATTTTTGAGTGAGAGCACAACTGGCATTCCCTCCTTCCATCTTACAATTCAGTTACTCTCTTAAAAAAAACAAACATTTGTCTCAAGGGACACAATCAGTCACAACACGTGAATGCACAAACTCACTGGCTTCTGTACCAGTGTATACAGTACAGGAGAAACCTGGCTGAAAATCCGAGTTGCCTCTGACGGATCAACAAATGCCAGTGCTTCAGGAGGAAATTTAGCCACAATACTAGAAGGTTTATACATGATGGATGATTTGCTTAATGAAGAGACAAGTATTTGTTTAGCACTACAGAGAAAGGTGGAGAGAGGGGAGAGGAAGACATCTAGAACCCAACCTGCCTCATTTACCATGGGGGGCAAGGCTGCAGATTAGGATGTTTGTAAACAACTGAGTACTGGTAGGAAGTCAATTTCTACCTAATAACAAGGAGGGAGACCTGGTATCCACGCCTCAGCCTGCTGATTACCCTGCGGCTACGTAACGTAGCAGCACCCAGCGTGGCCCAGCAGTACCTCTCCCTTCCTCAGCTCTGTGGGAAGGACAGCACCAGGCAAAGTAGGTTTTGTTAACTCCCAAAGCATTCATCTGACAGTCTTTGGAACTGGCGACAATACAAAACGAAGCAGAAGGGGTTTGGCAGAGAAAGACTGTCCCATTTTATCACCCGTGGGTACACCAGTGTGGTTAGTGCAGGGAAACCAGGCTCAGAGCCAGTGCTGAGTTAGTCACAAAACCTCCAGCCTCCATCCCCGCTTCTGACCCGCGGCTCCTCCTCAGCCGACTACACCCCGGCCCCCGAGTCCCTGTCGCTCGCGTCCCCCTTCAAGCCACACGCTCTCTGTAATGATGACTCGGCTAAAGCCGCGCCCCACCGGAGAAGCCCTTGGAGCCTTCCCTACAGCAGAGACGCCAGTGTCACCAAGTCCAGGTAGGACTGGCAGCATATGACACAACTGAAAAGAGCCACTGTGTTTTTACGCAAGCCCTGGAAATGCGGTCGTAAATAATTTTAGAGTCATTCTCTTGCAATAAGTTTCCCAACAGGAATTTTTGGAAGGGAACCTATTCTATAATAAAATAAGCTATGAAAGGCCAAGTCCAGGAATGAGAAAAACAAGAGGGGCCAACATGGAGAGTTCAAGATAATTTCATTTGTTTTTCAGGAGTCTATATATGTACACATACACCTACAAATGGACATATTTATATACACAGCACTCACAACTTCGTAGCTCAATTTTATTTATTTGCTTTACGCTAATGTTGTCCAGTTAAGCTTCGAAACCACTGCTCAGACTGTACAAGTCCTCTGCCCAGGAACCGTGCCCAAAGTGGTGTCTACAATAGAGACAACGCTCAGAAGACCAAAGCCGTGCACAGGACTTTGCCACTGCCCTCTCCCCAATGCACAACACCACCATCCGAAACTGGGTATATCCAGAGAGAAATGCTGGAGTCTACCCAAGGCAGCTCATAATTACATGTCAGCACTTTAAACAGTTTCCTTACTTCTCCTCAAGTGTAAGCATGTGTTTTGAAAAAACAGCATACATGTTTGAGGGGGAAGACAACACCACATTTGTATGCTTCACAGAATCAGAACCTCACTTGAGAATAAGTCTGGGACATCATGTGCAGCGATCTCTTCTCTCCTCAAGCATGAATCTACAGTCATGGAAGAGCCAGAACTCCAGGTGCACAGCATGAGCCAGGTCCTGCCCTCTGATACATATACATACATATCTCAAACACCAGCGGGAGTCTCATGTATATGTGCGTGCACATATCTGTATCATATAGACAGGTAAACTACCAGTATACCAAGTAAACAATCTACTCCATACACAGAGGTTCACATAAATGTTTAGAGAACACTCATATATATCTTAAAAAGGCTATTGAATACACTCTGCAACTAGCTAGATGAATTCTTGTTCATCATCGTATTATGTTTTGCATGTTCAAAAACTTAGAGAGACATTCAAGCTGCCAGCATGGTGAACAACATATGTTAAACCTTTAATCTTCTTCAATTGTCTAGCTACATTTCATTCCATGAAGAAACAAACAACCATTACAGATTCCAAGCACGGCACTCTGCATAGATTAGTAAAAGATGAAAATGAGAAAGAAACTTTGCCAGGATAATAAAGCTGTGCTCTTTTTATAGACATATTTGCAAAAATCACAGCATGATCTCTAGAGTTTTGGCTACTTAGGACAAACTTCTGTTTCTCTCTAAGACCTGTGAACTGTGGAAATGCCAGCTCCAGAAACAGCTATTCTCAACAGTACTCATTCCCATTTTGCAAGTTTGTGATGGAAGGAAGTGTATGTTTGATACAGATTTAACATACAGACAGATGGACTCCTACACTATCAAGTTTGTTTCTGCACCAATTTTGTGCATGTCTTTTTGCAACATTTTGTTTTCGCTTCTGTTTCGCTTTTTTTCTTCTTCTACAAAGAATTAAAGGGGAAAAAGTCCACAGTAAGGCAACTCTGAAATAGCAGTGGGTTTGAACTTTCTGAAAATTATTCAACTGGTTTTATTCATCCAGCTTAAAATCATATGATTGTAGAAACTTTCAAAGCCATATTTGGCAATGTTCTTCAAGAGCAGTTAAGGCACAGGATTATTGTTATTTAGTTGGAGTGGAACGTTGTGCATGTATAAAACTTGTGTATACTGCAATGAGTAACTTCAGTGTGGCTGAAGAATTTATAAGCACAAAAATCAACAAGTACAGCATTCAGCTCTTAAACATTGTGCAAAAAAAACAAAAACAAAAACCAGTTTTTGGGTGAAGGAGCAGGTTCTCAGTTTGTAAAAAAAAAAAAAAA
>Ga0181612_112607_pt1 | contig 24296 bp, 5 predicted proteins | sample HoacroProtozoa21_FD_119630 | JGI IMG/M metagenome (GOLD analysis project Ga0181612, IMG submission 119630) | Hoatzin crop microbial communities from Cojedes, Venezuel. Combined Assembly of Gp0051906, Gp0051904, Gp0051908
AATTATTTTTCTTCATTTTGCTGCTTTGTTATGTAGTGTGTTGCTCAGCAATTAAAATGTGTAGTTGAAAATAGCAGAATCTTGCTTGCTCAGCAGAAACTTTTTCATGCTTTCTGTTTTCCTCATGTGTGGGTCACAAATTGTGTCTCGAAGCTAGAGCTAAATAACTTTTGAAATAGTTCAGCCAGTTAAATTTAGTGGAAACCTGAAAATTTTGCATTTGTATCCCAGATTCTCACAATGGTGATTTGAACAAAAAGTAGTTGACTTAGTCAAAAAGATTTTTGTGAATATGTGACATGGTTTCATGTGAATAAAAAATTGTAATGCTTAGTGTTTGGATCCTATTACATATGGGCTGTGATAAACCTCGCAAAGCTCTTGGAAGGGTAGGTCTGAAGTAGACTGGATGAGCAGCATGGACTTTCATTTGTGTCAATGTAGCTTTCTGCAAACTCAAATGGGGCTTTTTCAAGTTCATTGTCCTGTTTCAGAGATTAAACATGCTGCCTCTGATTTCAGGATTAAAAAAACCCTGGATGTTAAAGTCCTTTGAATAAACTTATGTTGCTACAACTAAGAAAGTTTTAGCTACCTGATGTTCAGATTTGTTCTGCCTTCGGGGGACAGTATTGAAATACATGGTTTGTACACACTTCAGAAAACAGAACACAGGATGCTTTAAGTTGTTTCACTGCTTCATCTATAGTTCATGACCTGCCTTGTTTCATGCTCTGCTTCAGAACTTCAGCAAAAGCTACTTTAGCTATATATGAATCAGAGCCTTGACACCTGCAGAGGTAAAAGGTGATCTTGTTAAAAACTAAGGTCTTCAGGAAGAGTAGAGCAGAGATGTTGACTGAGGGTTTTATTTTGTTGTAGGTCTGGGGGTTTTGCTTTTCGTGTTTAGCTAGAGGGGAGATGCAGTTTTAAAGTACAGTCTTAGCTTTTTTGGAGAAGTTCAGTTGCATTCAGCCCTGAAGTATCTTTATAGTGCTGGTGAAGACTAGTCCTGGAACAGCAAAGCTCAGAGAAGCGTAGGGAAGGGAGTAGACCGTGTGAACTCTGTGCTACCACCTCTCTTGCTGTTGGCCTGGGAGGTGAGTTGCCACAATATTCTGGATGTGTGCCTGTGTTAGACCATGGCAAGGACTGCATAATGTGTATCTGAGGGTGACATAAATCATACTGCCTTGGTAAGAGGTCTCTCCTTAGCAGTTTAGCCTGTAGGGCTTTCCACTTCATTTAGAATGGCTTTTACCCATTCTGTACTTAAGGCAATGTGGAATTTCAAGATCACTTCCTTGTACTTCACTTTTTCATTTGTCTGACGTAGTAGTTCTTAGTTATTGATGGAAAGATAGCAGATAAATACTTTTCAGTGGTCTAATGATTTCTTTTATCTTTTGGTTGAACTGTTTTGGAGGCATTACATGTGTCTGAAAGTTTATTGTCTGAGGGTGCTGTAAAGAAAATCATGTCTGAAGCTTGTAGACAGCAGAATTAATTTCCAGATACTGCTGGCTAAGGGCAGAACTATTATAAGCAGTTATTTTTCTGTGTTTATCTGTGAATTATGGCCATGATTACTTTTAGTGAATGAATAAGGAAATCCTGTTGTTGAAAGTACCTCAGGTTTCTATTATTTTTTTTTGTAAGTTACCTGATAGGGATACTTGAAACTTGGAATGCCCTACTCTTCATGAGTGAACATTGAAATGGAAGGAATTAAACAGCACTTATGAGTGCAGTTGACCATGATCTCTTTATAAAACACTGTAGATGTTAGCTGAAAAATTGAATGTAGTTAATGTGCTAATTTCAACAGTTGGTAGAAACGTAATGGCTTAATGGAAGTTATTCTAATTTCTGCTCAGTGGAAGGATTTAATGCAATGGGCTTCTTAGACAAATAGTCACACTGGAAAAAACAGTATCTGTGACAAAGTTGGAACTCCCTGTGAGACCAGACCTGTGTGTCAGATATCCTCAGAAGTATTTCTAGGAACTGGGTGATGCTGGCTGTGTAACACAACACAGGCTGGTTTGTCCCTGTCATCCAAAGGTCACAATAATGCTAAATACTCTTTCTGATTTGGTATGCCCACAAAGGATATGTGCTTTCTTCACCATAAGACAATTAGCCAATAGAAAGAAGTGTGAAGATTTTTTTTGTTCAAGTATTTTGTATCAATAAAAATAACAAGTTGTCATTTTGCTCTAAAATTCTAATACATCCAGTTTATATTTTAAAATGTTAACTTAATGATGTGCCATTAATTTACAGAGCAGAAAATTATTTTCAGCAATGATATCCACTGAAATCTGGAAAAACTTAGTTGACTCTGGTCAGCATTCCATCTCTTCTGGTTTTGCCAGCCAGTTGATAATGTCTAAACCACAAACTTTAATTTATACACTATGGTTACTTTGTTTTATTCATCCTAAATTCTGTTCTTGATCAGAAATACAGAATATCTTTCTTGAGTATTGTAACAGTCTGTGTAATGAATAAATGAAGAAGTAAGATTTAGGAGTAAAATGATATGGTGCAGTCAAAAGCCATTGACAATGACAGTTCCAGGTGTTTAAAAAGCTAAATCTAAACTGAAGCGATTGAAGCAGGAAGGGTTATGCTATGATATGAATGTTATAAACTGAGTGTACCATGGGATGCACTGATGTATAATACTTGCCTACAGCTTACATTAAAAGTGCTAAAATGGAGCTCGTGTTTTAGTAGTTGTCTGAAATTTTTGAGCTCGAAAATCTTGATAATAGGGTACTCTTTGTAGTCACCTAGTAGTGCATAATCGGAGATGTTGGGGAGAACCTCCACAAATATTTGGACAATGGTTACACTAAAGAATGGGCAATTAGCTAGCAAGCCTCTTTCCATTTGAGGTTTTGTAAGCAGTATTTTCCAACTATGATTTAACTTCTCTTAAACCTGGACTAATTCTGTTTATCTCCATGCATATTCTACTATTTCAAGAAGATTCCCTCAGGTGATTTTCTCACAGGTGCCTGTAGAGGAAACAAGTACTACTTGTTTCAGTAGTCCTGTTGAGTGTGTGGTTCAATGCATGAATTGCTTCTCAGGGAGAGTGCATCTTTTTCAAATATGACTGGAGTCTATTATAAATAATCAAAGCAGTCTTCTGGGAATGTTTTCATCGTGCATTTTGACATTCTGCTGGAATGTTTCACACATTGTACTATTTATGTTTGAATTTTTCACTTATGCTTTGGAGTAAGAATACAGATTTCAGTTTCCTGTATTTTAATACTTTGCGTAAAGATGTATGTCCTTTTAGGGCATATTAATAATGATCGTTAGGAATCTTGTGGAAGTAAATCTAGCAACAAAGGGAAGCAGAGAAATGGCAGGCATGTATATCATGTTGGTTAAATCACAAGTACTGACTGTAACAACACATTATGCAGAGTAGTTTGATCTTGTAAATGTCAGCAAATTGCAAAACAGTCTGAGCAAAAAAGATAAGCTTATGTAATATCAATGGCCTTAAGTGCTGATGTTGGTAGTAAATATCATATATGTGAATATTAGTTATGAGTATATGGTGAAAGCATGCTAGATAAATCAGTTGTTAGCAGAAAAAAGTATTTCCAGAGTTTGGAGGTATTAGGCTTGGATATTACATATTTCGATATACCTAAAGCTTTCAGTATAAAAACACTAATCCAGTACGACAACAATTGGGAATGAAAGACATAATGTCCTTAACACACTGTGCACCTGGCACATTGGTCAGCACAGTATGTAGTTCTGAACTGAAGCGTAGTTTGTGTATCTATTGCTCTGATTTTTCTCTCTGCTGTACACTGTTCTTATTCAGTGTTTAGCTCATTTTTTATGTAACTGCTTATGCTTTAATATGATCAACAAGAGCAGATAGACCCTGTGAGTTAAAGTGAGTGGGAAGCAGAGTGTTAAGGCTTGCATGTAATTCTGGCAAATATTTGATAAGTTTCAAGAACATCTGTGTTAAAGTTCTGTGCTAAAGAAACTTACTGGATTAATTTGAGGCTCTTCAAGTAGCCTCTGCTCAGTTGCAGAAAAGACAGCAAAAGCAAGAAAGACTTTGTGGTGTACAGCACTGGATCTTCTAGAGTGAAGAGCAGCTTGATGAATATGGTCCCTTAATGTATTTTTTTATGACTGCCTTTAAGGGGTCAAAGCCAATATTATATAGAAAAATTGCTATTGACCCTAGAGCCTTGCTTTTTGTCCATCTATTCTAAATTATTTCCCTCCTGTCCAGCCTGTGTGTATGTTCCTTGTGACTGCTTAATTACAGTATATCTGACAGATGAATAAACTAAAGGAACCTAACTTGATGTTCAGATCACTAGCTAAATTATCAAGAGTTTAAAAGTTAAAAGAATGCCAAAAGTTATATTGCACATGTATTTCTTGAAGCTGTTCCTTTAGACATTTCTTTTCCCTTGCACAAAATTACTTTTGGGCAGCGTTTTTGAAAGTTTCTCCTGTTTTTGGCTTTCTGATGCATTTTTCAACAGACTTGACCCAGCCACATTGAAGTACGTGGGAGTCTGAGTTGTGCAGCTATTAGCTTTGAATTCTGCATGCAGAACCTAAGTAGGTTCAGAACTATTTTGGCGACAGTGTTTCAAGGCACTGGTATGAAATAAAAGAATTTGGCTTGTTGTTCCAGTCCTAAGACAAGTGAAGTCCTCATGACAGTGACTGATATCACTCTGCAATCCTAATTCATTTCTGGGCGAAACAGTGAAATTGAGATGTCCTTTAAAAAACCACTGGATTCCCTGAAATCGTAAATCATGAGTTCGAAGGGTAAAAAGAATTCTTGTTACTTCCAACATATGCAATATATATTACAAACCTGCTTCTGTGAGAAGTTTTGGAAACATTATTTAATATATGAGAATATTGCAGAACCTGTGTAAAACTTGTGATTTCAGCAGGAAATGTGAGGTTTTTAATTTATGACTCTCAAAATCACTGTGGTAATGATACTGAAGTCTGTAGTTTGGAGCTAGGATCAAACTAAAGAGAGGAAGAATTTACAGATGCTAAGGGAACAAAATTCATCCTTGTGATTCTGTTGCCTGAGTGACTTGTGTAAGCAGCACACAGTTAAAGATGATGCTGATGAAAACAGTAAGATAGGAATAATCTAACTGCAACTTTGAAAGCAATATATAAAAGGAAGAGTTTGATTTCTGGTTTTGCTTGAGCACAGTTCCCTGCAGGGAGACATGTAAGGTGCTGTGGAAGTAAAAAGCAAGCTCTTTTGTGTGTTGTGTATTGACTGCTCTTTGATGGAGTGATCTTCAAACTGATCTGATGTTCTGTCACGCTTCAAAAGGCTCCCTCTCTTTTGCCTTAAAGCAGCACTAATAACAGTTATGATAAATGGAAAAGTTACTTCTAATATATTAATCATGTAACTAAGAAATAAAGCTTTGTCAGACAAGAATTTTAAGTGTTGTCAGTCAGTGCTGGTTAGTGCAGGCTTGGAGACTTCCTGAGCTGATTTCACACATATATAGTCTGTACATACTAATTTGAGTATCAGGTAACTTCTATCTAATCACATCATCTGTGCCTAGACCATGTACTTTTATTTTGAGATCTAAAAAATGTTATTAATTCTGTATTAGACCTAAAAGTTCAGCTAAAAATACAGGCTGTCTCACGGATTTGATTAACAGTACATTGAATTTCATATTCTTCAACCTCTACCCCATCTAAGAAAGTATTAGAAAACAAAAAAACCTTCTGAAAATACTTTCATCTTAATCTCAGGAATACTTTGGGGACTTTTTCATTAAGCAGCTGCTTTGCTTTTATTCCTTTTAGTTAAATAACATGCTAGACTCATTGGTCCATGATTGCATACATAAGAGACGTTCTGCTGCTTTGTGGAATATTTGCCTGCTTTTACGTCACTGAGTCTACTGAAAATGCTTTTTATGCTGACAAATACCAGAAGAGAAATTTTCTTTAAATTGCCAAACATGGTGACTTAAGTTCTGTACTTGAAAGACAGAATTAACTTTTGAAAACTTACCCTCCCATTGCTGCTGAAGCAGAACACTGAATGTATGAGATGTGTAGGTATTGAAACACAGTCTGCACTAGGAAAAATATTACCAGATGCTGTTTTCATAATATTTGGTGCAGGACTTAAATATAAAATGTAATGTCTGCCAGTTTCCTTTGAGCAGACACTGTTTTTTCCAGAATGCCTACATTGTCACATTCACTAACTTGAATCTGGCTTTCTGTGAATTAACAGGGAATCAAGTTTCAAACAGTTCTGTTTCGAGGAAATTTCAAATGACTTTGCTGTTATGGTAGGAGTGCAACTCGGCTGAAAATAGTTTGTGTAACACCCAATTTCTTGGAAGCTCTCCCATCTGTGGGGCATAGAGACATGTTTATTTTTGTGGAACAAAATCCCCTTTTCCTTCTTGTGTCTGTAGAACTTAAGCAGGCACTTAGTTTTTTCTTCTACAGACCTGTTTGTATCAATGACTGATTTCTTTGCGAGATCCAAGAAAAGCTGCTAATGCTTACTTCAGCATATACCTTACAAATGCATAAATGGATCACCCGTTTTCTGTCCTTGGAAGGGTTGTTCAGTCTCTGATATGTCCTACTTCTGAGTTTATTACAGGCGGTTTTGCGTTTGGATGAAATTGTTCCTGGGGTGATTAAGAACCAGTATTTGTTAGCCTTTTTCTTTCCCTTCAGGAAAGGTGTTTGAGTTACAGGCTCAGCAGTTACCAAAAAAAACCCCCACCTCATGTCTTTTTCTTAAAGACAAACTTGTGTGCTTTTGAAGAGAGAGGTGCTTACATTTTCTATTCTTCATGATGGCTATGAGTTGGGACTTTTCCCAGCAACAGCGTTCTATTGTGTCAATTGTAAGAGGGGCTGCAATCCCCGTGTTGGTCCTGGTTTGCTTGCGTGGCCATCAGCAGCCCGCTGGTCAGCTTGGAGGCACTACTTCAGCTGAATGGGTGCTGAGCGGGGTGAAGGGGTGCAAAGGTAGCTGCCAGAGATAGTGATTTGAAGTATTTGACAAGAGAAGACACTTTAAGGACAAGTGTTGCAGAACACATTATTTTTGCTTAATGACAGCAAGATGCAACTTTTTTGGAAAAAAAATACGATATTAACTTTTCCAGTTCCACAGCATCAACCAGTTGTGTGCCTGACTTGGATACTGGGAAGGAACAATGCTGCAGGACTGCCTGATTTCCAGTTTTATTCTCCCCTTTTGTCTGGCTGCATTTCCTTTTATTTGTATGCTGCTTTACTCTCTCTGTAAATCAGCAACTTCTTGTTCACTGGATCTTTTGAATGAAGTGAGAGTGCTGCTGTGTTCCCAGGTGGGGCACATATCCTTCTGAGGACACCTATAATAAGTCAGAAAATAGTGATCTGACCATGCAGAGTAAGTTCTAACCAAGGTTAGGAACAGGTCATAGAAGCCTACAGAAGGAGAGTAAGATTTAGTATGTAGTGTCTTTTACTGAAAATAAGAGCATTTTGGGGCTTGTGTTTAAAATGATTAGGTAAACTTAGCAGAAATTTTCTACCTTATTGGCTCAAAACTGGGAAAAATCGCTTCTGTTTTCTGTAAGGTATCTCTAGCCTGTGGCTGCTGGTAGGAGCTGTTCTCTCTAGTCTGTCAAACAAAAACAAAGAGCAAGTTGGAAGTGGAGAAGAGGAAAGTGAAATGGGAATACAACAAGGTCGTTTTTAGCTTGGCATACTGCGTTCAGTATGGATGTCCTATACTGTGGGGTAGTAAAATTAAGTCTTCCCTCTGCTATCTCAAATAGGTAAAAAGCATTTAAAGAGAGCTAGGGAAAAGTGACTTAGTGCTGCTATATTGCTTTGTGGGTCTGAATTATTCACTTATCTAAAGGTTATTTAGTAATTATAAAAAGATACTACAAAATAGCATAGGTACAAAATAGATGCCTTGATTCTTGTCATTGCTTTCCCAAAAGGAAACATGGTTCAAAAACCCAGTTACAATTTCCTCAGGGTACCTGCATGCTAGTTTTCACTGCTAGCATCACGTAAGATTGACAATGCTGATAACAAATGAGAAATGCCGAGTGATGCAGGGAGCATGCTTCAAGGAATATCAGATACTGCTCTCTCAGAACTTGAAAGATCTTAACCAAACTTTCATTTTGCACCCAATTTTATGCTTTTTCAGTATTGCCTTGCACATTTTCTCTCATCTGCGTGAAAATGTGAATCTGATCTGATTTTAAAGCATTTTTACACTGAATGTAGCTGTTGGATAAATTTTTGTTTTTCACCCTTTTGCAAAAAAATTCACTGCCAAGATCTAAGTTGATACTTTATCTTTTTTGATAATTCTCTTTAACAAGGCAAAACATATGTTATATCCTGACACTAGAATTTCTTTTATGGTTTTTCTTTAAATTCTCCTTTTTGCAGTTACGATTTAAGTCAGAATAGTGCATGGAAGAAAATGAGAACCAGGACCTCTAATCCCCAATTTGACAGTTCTGGCTGTAGGCAAGTCAGCTAAACTGTCTCAGGTTCTTATAAAATGGAGTAACAAGTTTTTTGCTCATCAGGGTGTTGTATGAATTGATTTATACTTGTAAGGTTTTGCAGAATGCTTTGTGTTACTCCGTTTTGCTCAACCTGCCTCTCCACTCCTCCCCCCATTGATTTCTGATTTTTCCGTTGGCCAAAATAGATGTGATGGAGGGAAGGAAATAATTGTCATTGCTATTCAGAAAGATATAAGTAAAAAAATGAAAATATGAAATTGCCACTTAGAGCAATATTGTCACATGAATACCAGTTTGCAGATGGGAGGGTACATGGACATTATAAGTCATAAAATGATCCTGGGCAATTTTCTAAACTTATGGTCTCTTGTCAAGAACCAGATAGGTAAAGGGATATGTTCTGGAATTTGGCAGACACTGAGAAAGGGCATAAGGAGCCTGCTGCTCTGTGCTATACCAGTTGCAGAACTTAGGTGTTTTTCTTTAGCCAGTAGAGTTTGTGGCTGCTGCAATGCAACTTCATCCCTGTTCTGGAGCGAGTCCTGTGCTATAGGAGTTTACGTAGTCCTGTCCCTACTACTGAAAGTACAGCTGGAGTGTGTTGTGGGCATGATGTAGGATGTCTGTTGGCAAGTTTCAGTGACAGGCTCTAAACTACAGGATAGAATTTTCACTGCACTTTTCCTAAACCTAAATTATTTGGCCCTAGGTTTATGAATCTTGAACTCAGCATAAATTCTAGATGGCTGGGCAAGTGGTTGAATGACCTTTTAGCAGTCAGAGCGATGTTGAGCACTGGGTGCACAGTCTCTGTAGCTACAGTTGTCTACTTAAATCAGTGGCAGCAAAACCCTGATTAACCCTCTAGTGTAGATGGAGCAAAAGCCATCAGAACCTTCAAATCCCATTAACTAATCAGACAACACAAGGCTTCTGTAGGGAAATCTGTCTACGTTGGAAATACTGATGAAATCAAAACCTGCTGAGCAGTATGTGACTTGAACGGATGCAACTTCATCAGTCAAACTTCGAAATGCAGAGCAGGACAAAGCCTTAATCTAACCATTAGTCTTCAGAAAACATTCCCTGTGTGTATATTTTAAATGCTAATTTTAATCAGTGTAAGAGACATCTAAACTAGCCATGGAGCTCCAGTCCTCTTGAGAGCAATAGGATTTACAGTGTAGTTTGTCTGATGAGCCTCCTCAGCAGTCACAGAGATGCTTAAATGGGAAAGCATTTTTTCATTGAATTTAAAATACTGAAGACTGCAAGTTTCTAAGTATTTGGGCATTTGGTGCTACAGAAATCTTTTTCCTTGTGCTGCTGTATGTTGAAGGCACTGTAATGTAGCATCTGGTCAGGTAAAATTAAGAAAACCTGGAAGTCACCCTGTGGGAGACAGCAGTGTGCGTTGTAGGAAAAAGCACTGTTTGCTGTCATGTGTGAAGAAAGTGTTCCCTCTATGTGCTACCACTTTTATTTGCCTGTAACTGCTCTGAGCAGTTTGTATGGCCGGAGGGCTACATTCAGCCACTGTCAAGGTGCTCAAGGCAGTACTAGGAACTGAACACTGCTTTATCCCCTCAAATTCCTACAGGGACCTCTACACTTTTAAACATCAGTGGGACCAAGGTATGTATAAAGTGTGATAATGTACGCGTTACCCATAGTTGTGTCTCTTGGATGTCATTTGAATTGTCATGAAGAATTGGCCACCACAATTCAGCTGGGCAAGATTTCCAGTGATGTTGAATGGCGAGATAAGCATTTTCTGTAGATACCATGAAGAAAACTTTCCTTCTGATACAGATATTTAGAAGAAAATTTTCCTTTTGTTAATTTTCTTTAGACTTGTCCTTCTGACAGATTTAACTCTCTGCTTTTCAATGTGCTTCTAAGATCTCTGGCACAAAAACCAGAATTTGTTTCTTACATCACAAAAATACCAGTCTAATGTGAATTGGTGTGCATTACAGTTTGCTCTTAAGAGCAAACTGTAACAGTGCCCAGAATAAAATATATGAAGTAGCTCAGTTAATTTTTTTCTTCCAATACATAACAAGGTTTTAAACTCATAATGCTAGTTTAGCACATATAGTCAGTCAGATTAATTCTGAACAAACTTCTTCAAACATTGGTAGCAGTGTAACTGCACTCTTATTATGCTATAGATGAACTGATATGGCTGAGAGCTCAAACCTCTGTGGTATGGTACTGTGCTGTCAGCACTTTGAGTAACAGATGGACTGGACTATGTGTAACATAGTAAAGCAGTGCAGATTATAGTCTGTAAACTAAACCTGCTCCGTGGCACTGAAGCTATGAGAAAGATGTGAAAAGCTCAAGTGTTATTTTAGTCTGTGCTATTTAACCACTTCAGAATAGTCTCATTTGCCTGTGCATGATTGTGTAGTGAAACCTTAAGCTATGATGGCCTTCATAGAATAGTTTGGGTTGGAAGGGAGCTTCAAAAGTCATCTAGTCCAACCCCCTACATTCATGCTGTAGGATAGGGGAAAACGGAGATGTTTTGTTTCATTTCGAACCTGAATTTACTTCCTTGTGAATGTAGCCCTTCTGAGGATGCCTAAAATCAGACAATCTTCCTTTCAGCTAAGTGCTATATTGATTTAAACACCCGACAGTATACTGGAAATTTGCTCAGGAAAAACTGATTGCAAATATTTGTTAGGACTAGGCACAGCTGAAAAAATAGAGTGAGAAAAGGCGAATGAATTCAAGAAGGATAGAATGACTAAAAATTAAGACCCAAATAAAAAAGTTGAAAGTCCTCTGATGGAAGAAACTTCCGAGACAGTGTACTTCAACTGCACTGGAAAGCATCATGAAATTGTGCCAGCACTTCTTCGGTTAGTGGTGAGATCACTTTCTTCCCCAGAGGAAAATCAGATGAAATTTTCACTGTGGTAGTCTGTTGAATGAAACACTTTGACTAGTTTTTGTTTTGAACTTGTATTTGTGTGCAAATACATGATATAAGCAGAAAAAGGCATCAGAAGTAAATATTTCAGTCAAACTGAGATTCTAAAAATGAAATAGTCTTCCACAACTTCAGTCATGTGCGGAGCTTTTAAAATGAAGTAAAAAATAGTATTTAAAAGTGAAGAGAAAGCCAACTGAGTGACGAGTGACATGACTGGGGTCATACTGGGTCTATCTTGCCCAATATCCAGTCTGACGGTTGCCAGCAGATGTCTGCAGAAGAGGCAGGATGAGTAAAGCATACAGTCACTTGCAGTCTTTCCAGTGGAAACACTGGCAGATGAGAGATTCATGGTTTGGGAACTTCCCACTTTGTAGTCAGTCACTGCTTTGCAAGGGAGTAATAGCAGGATGCTTTGGAATCTGAGTTGGTTAATTACTGTAAATTGGTTCAGATGGGCTTTGTTAACCAAATTCCTGCCTGGTGGAGGCTTAATGCACAAGCCTATGTGTGAAAAAGCTTCCCACTTGCAAAAAAATTACCCTCCTGAAGAGAATATCAGAGAAATAACTTCAATTCTGTGTTTTGTCCCCAAAACTAGCACTACTTTGAAAATTCTGAGACAAAACTATTTTTTGCAGTAGTAGTTTGTCAGATTAATATATGGTATATAATATATACTAATATATATTCTGTATTCACTGTTATGAAAGATGCCAGATAGGTTTGCTGGTAAATAGGCCATTTGAAAACTTAAGTTTTCCTTTATTCAGCCTGGGTGCAGATTAGCCATCAGTAAATGTGAAGTATTTAATTAAGGAATGCTGTAAGCTAACTGTAGGAAATTAGCCAGAAATAAAATGATACAGAGGAAGCCTGAACACTGTTAAAAACCATAGAAGCTATGAGTTTCCTTCATTGACAAGCTTTCCTCAATCAGCAGTTACAAGTATGTGAGCTTTGATTATCAGAATAAAAGAAATAACTGGTTTTAAATTTATATTGTACAAGCCTAGTTTGGCATATAGTCCCTTTAGTCACATATTTCATTAATTTAAATGTGTTAACTTACTGCCATTGAAGCTATATCCCATATATTCAAGTAACTGGCAAAATTTTGGGAAAGCTGACACTATTATTTAACTGAAAAATATGGAAATGTCCATTTATTTCTAGAATCAGAATTCTGCAGGTTCAGTTGTGTGCCAGTAGGCCATTACTGTAGGCAAGTAGTTAATTAAGAATTCTTTTAATGGGCGGGAATATTCTGAGGTAGATGAGCTCACCTGCCTGGAGCTGGGGGAACAGTGAGAGTTCCCTTAGTATTATTAGTTATGTTATAAAATAAAATGAGTTTCTTTGTCTTTCATTTAATCACTACCTGGTTTTAGTTTTCATGCTCTTAAAGAAGTCATTGGCTTACATTCAGTGTTCTCTACTCTGACGTTGCTACGTGTTGGTTCTTAGCAGTTGATTGGTAACACGTTTACAGATTATGGTAAGACTAAATTGAAATGATCATACACTACCAATGCATCTGGTAATTCTGTAAGAATTGAATTTTTGCAGCTAATCAATATGCATTTTCTCTGACACTTCACATTTAATGTGGGTGTTAGAGGCCTTCTAGTTTAGTTTTAAAACCAACTGCTTTTAGCTAGTTTTATCTGGGGCAGGCAGTGCTATATTTTCGATTTTAATGAGTCCTCAGACCAGTTTTTAATGGCCTGGCTTTTGCTCTGCCTTCATCAACTACCTTTTTTATCACTACTTTTTTTTCCTCCCCATCCTTCTACTGTCTGACCCCTCAAATATTGTCAGGATATACTCAGACAGATGGATTTTCCTGCTTAAAGAACTATTTGTTTCCAAAACCTATAAGCCTGTCTCTGGGATGCTGTAATATTAAATTGAATGTTTTCCAAAGCTTCTATAAGGCATTTCATTTAAAACATGCCTATAAATCACAAACTGCAGTGGTTTGAAACTACATCCAGAAGTACCCACCAAATACTGCAGTATCTTTAGTTTAAAAGATGCAATTAGAGTGGAATTAATGATAACGCTGTCCTAGGAGGACGAGGTGAGTGGCTGATGTCAACAAAATCTCTCCAGTGCAGACAGAGGAACATTTTTTGCTTCATTAGCTGTGGTGAAAGGCAAGTTCCAGGCATAGAAAAGGGTCCCAGGAAAAAGGGAGTTTGTGTAGGGGATGGATCTGCATAGTGAGGTTGTCCAGAGTTTGTACTTGCTGTTAACACTAATGCTACAGTGAAATTATACCATTTTTTTTCTTCTGTGACACCTTTGCTGCACCTGCAGTCTAATGTGGGTGGGGTGTTTTAATGTGTCTCATCTTTGGGTGTTGTAAAAGAAGTCGTGTTTCTTGGGTGTGATGGATAGAAAAAACATGAAGACCAAACCTACTACTTTCTGTGACAATTTTGCCTTTTTTTAATGTTGTGGAAAGCTTAACTTGTACAACTTTCCCTCCCAGTAAAAAAAATCTAAAATATGTTTGTTTTTTCAGATTTGTTTTACAGTTCCTTTACTATTGTGGTAACAAATACATGTAATGAGTAGCAATATAGATACATGGCTGACAAATGGGTGTTTGAAATGGTTTCAAACGCAAAGAAATTTTGAGTCCAAACAAAGTGTTGCATATACTTGTGTCCAATAATGATGGTTCAATTCCAGTCCTGTTTATCTTGCAGTGTTTGAGAATGTTATTCAAATGCAGACGCTATTTCCTTCAAAATCTAAAACTTTAAATCAGAAATACTGGGAGGTTGGGAAATGTGTTAATGCATTTTGCTGCAAAACTCTGGAATTTTTTTTGCTGCTATGATGTTTTTTAATGGCGTATGACATGTTAGCACACCTGCTATGCTAGAGTGAAATAACTGAAAGTAGTGAAAGTGTTTCATTATTGAAAAAATAGACCTTAGTACTGATAAAAGCACTTTCTCATCTTGTCAGCATCTCATTCTGCTGTGCGTAGTATGCTGGGGGGATTTGGTGGTGGTGGGGATATTGTCGTTCTTATCAGATGGTGTTGACTCTAGTGCTCTTAATAGTTAGGTCATAGTAGTGAAACTGATCTTGTTTTTAGTAGTGTTAAGAAATAGTGTAAGAAGAACAGTTGATAATCCAAATACTCAGTTTGTAGTTCCATATGAAAATTGTCTCAAAGATGTTATCTGTATATTTGCATTTTCTATTGAAATTTAAATGTTTTACTTGGAGAAAGCAATAATTTTATTGACTTTTGTAAAACACAACTTCTAAGGATTTTTCCATCTCTGAGACTTTATTTCTTAAAGAAAAATCCATGTGGTGAGTCCTACTGATACAGCTACTAACGCTGTTGTTTCTCTAAGTTTATATATGTGTTGTAATTGCCCCCTTCTATATTCTGTATGGTAGACTGTTATACAGTCTGAATATATGTGAAAGAAGCAAGTAGATGCTGAGTACTACACTTCATAATTTTAAACAATTAGCACTCATTTATGAAGCAGGCATGGCTGCAATTGAAGCCCATGGGATGAAGAATGAGCTTCATGGGTGATGGGTGAAGGCTTGGTACTGTGAAATGAAAATGTTTAATTCACGTCTATGACTTTTCCATTTACTTTGATAAGAACTAGTATAAAATAGAGCTGAAAAATTATTCAGTTTGGATTGCCGATAATCAGATTTGATTCTAGAATTAACTCAATTGCCTGCAGTTTTCCCTTACCTGTGTAATTAATGCTGACTGAAGAATACTGACACTCAGTTTCAATTATACAAGTTAATCAGCACAAGTGCTGTTAAGATCAGACACTTTATCTAGATGTAGGATACATAATGACTCACTTTGACAGGATATTCACCTTCTAATCTTTGCCCCTTCTAAAAATAGTACAAGGGAGGAAGTACTTAAAGTTTTGAGTGGAAGACACTTCATGTTGTCTGAATTTTGTCCATCCTTTTCAGATACCAGGCCACTTCCTAGGTAATTTTTTCCTGCAACAGCTGTCAAACTTGAATTTGTATAGCTGCTGTGGTATATAGTAAAAATCTGTTAGCTGAATCTTTGAGGTGTGTTCCATTATATAGCCTCCTGCTCAGCTGCAGAGAACAACTGGTAAAATAAGTTTCACTTGCATTATCAAATGATTTCTGAAAACACAAGATGGTTTGGCTGGCTTGTATCTGCTTTGCTGCTTTATCACTCTAATATTGGTTATTCCATGAGTTTTAATGATATAATTAATTCACTACATGCTCTAAAATACTGAAGAAGTGGCCAGAATATTAAGTGAATCTGATTCTTATCAGTTTCTCAGCTTTTCAATCCCAAAGTGTGAAGCTAGTAATTACTTCAAATCCACAAAGATGATGAAAAAGGTCTATGGTTTTATCTAAAGTTAAGGGTAATGGAAACCTCCCACATCATGTCTTTCTTCTGTAGCATTAGGACAGTGTTCTAGGTGACTTTAAATTCCTGCTTTGCTGGCTTTAGTAAGCATTCTGTAAATTTTAAAATACCTGAGTAACATATTAAGGAGCTCCTTATAAAATAAAGTACATCAGCACTGCTTCAAAGCATCTTCCAATGTGTTATTTGGTTAAATTACTGAAAAGGTTAAGTTAATATGAGTAATTATTGCTTGTAGGATAGGTAGGCTGTTTAATACCTATATTAATTGGGTTGCTAATTAACTTAACCACAGTACTGAGAAGCATTTTATTGACTTTTCTGTCAATGCTACCTAATTTCTTCCCAGTTATTCTGGTGAAGCAACTCTTCGAATGCAACTGTTCTGTGCCTTGTGGCTAGCATAGCAATTTTCAAAATGGCCTAAATAGATCAGGGAAAATTTATGAGGTAATAGTGATGATTTTATTTTATATGTAGTCTGCATGTAACTTTGTCATCAAGCTGAATGCTTGGAGATAGAGCTCTTTGAGCACTTGTGTAACTTGTTGCTTTGCTGTACCAAAGAGAACTATTATTGGCTCTGGGGGTTTCTGCTGAGGGAAGAACAGAGGGGCTCTGCATGAACATCTTCAACAGCTTCAGGACAGGAGCTTGGCTTCTTGACAGACCCTGCTGTTTTCACAGCAAGTGCAGGAGCAATTTGAGTGTAAACTGGTAACAGTGAAGTCCTATGGCTTTGAACTTCTATCTGTTGCTGCTTGTACCTGCTCTGTCCTGTCTGTCTCTACACATCAGCATTGCCTCGGTTCTCATATCTTTAATTACAGCAAATATTTGGCCTCTCAAAGCTGCCTGGACAGTGTGAAAGAGGGATTTAATCATTTTCTTTGGCCAGGAGGTGCAGCACCAATGGAGTGTAAATTGTTTGAAGTGGCAGAGTTAGTGCAGCTCCTCTTCAGGGAGCTTGTAATTGTTCCTCACCTGCAGCAGGAGATGGTTCTGGGACCTGAGCTTGCTGGGGGCCAGTTTCCAGGAGCTGGTTGGACCATGTTGTGTTTAACTGCTGCTATTTACAGTTCTAGACATTAAAGTATTTTCTATAGATGCTGTAGTAGAATTCTGTAAGAATGTAGGAAAAAGTCTATAATGAAGAACCTTTTGTGAACGGGAGGTTTGAAGGCAAAGTGAGTGTAGTTGACTGGTGAACCATAATGAGAAATAAAGGCTATGCATCATTAAACTATGGAGAAATGAACTGTGCAAAGATGGAAGTCATAAAAACACTCTTCTGTAAGAAAAACTAGGAAAGGAATAGGCATATAGTCTGACTCAGAGGTGCTCAGCACTTCCATCAGTCACTGTCAGAAAATCCTGCAGCTGCCTGTCATATCCTAATCTGAAGCCACCAGAGGCAGTAGAAAATGGACACATTATTGGCAGAAGGGCTTAGGCCTAGTTTTTAAAAAGTCAAAGAACACAGAATACAATAACCAGTGAGGTCTTCTGCTATGTGCTGCTTGTGAAATGCCTGGTGCGTTGCTGTATGATGAATGCAAGCGTGCATGCTTTCAGTGCTTAGAAATTAAGGGAACAATGTTCCTTTACTAAGTTCACCACATACCACAGTATCACTTCACGGTTTAGAAATGAAGGTGATCTGTCATCCCTCAGTCATAAGAAAAGCAAAATTGGAATCTTGAGAAACAGGTGTAAAGCAAACTCCGTGAAAGCACTTGCGTCACGATTTATGTGGTCAAAGAAGAACAGATGGAAAACGGCAAACAGCATAGGTGTGTTGCTAGATTTTTCTGATCTGAACAAAAGTTGTTCTTTCACTGCAAAAATGACATTTTAGGGCATTGGGAAGTTGTACTAAATAGAACCGAGAAGTGCTGTCAGAATTAAGTATTTTATATCACTGTAGAATAAAAAGCTATTAAGAAATAAATTTTATGTGTAAGGAAGATAGTAATTTTGCCACTATTGCCTCAAGAATGATTATCCTGTTTTCTCCTATTTCTAGGAACAGAGTAAGAGTCAGTTTAATGTAAATGATAAATGAGTTAAGGAGATGAATTAATAGAAGTTCTAATTCACATGAAAGCTATAGGTGATTCTGTAGAAAAATGCTTCTGTATCAGAAGTGCAAATAGCTGTACTTTCACATGGGATTTTGTTAAACACAATTCATCTGTATAAGGATAAACCAAAAGAAGAATTAGACCTTACTGCTGTGAGGGACTTGTCTTTCTGCAATATCTAGAATGTCTTTGAAGACACATTTTACAACCTGAACTGAGGTCAGTGAATAAGAAGTTAGTTTTCAAATAAATACTGGAATTGTTCGTCGACAGAATCTGTCATCTAAAAGATTTAATAAAACTAGAGGAAAAGAAAGGTATCAGTATAAGAACATCAATGAGAAAGACAGTACACACAAAGGGGGCTACAATGTTGTTGCAAAACTCTGTGCTACTACCCCTGAGGGTATAATGGAGCCTCTTCCATGCACAGGGGTCGAGTGTGAGCACACATCTTTGTACAGCTTCATGAAGAGCAACTATGGAAGCTGGAGAGGGAAGGCAGTTGTTCAGAAAATCCCAACTACCTCGCTGCATGCAGTTCCTTAGAGCGATCCAGCAAATGGAAGCATTGGCAAACATATGTGTTTATATGCATTGCTCTGCTTTTGTGGGGGTTCTGTAAAAGACAAATGCTGAAACCTTCTGATTACCGAAAAGGTGATTACAGGAAGACAAGGGGAGCACACTGAGCTTGAAAGCAGGTGAAGGCAGTTATTTCTACAGTCAACTTGAGCTGAGAATGGAAATGTTCATGTAATACTAATCAGGATACTAGCTTCTGCTAATAGACAAGAAATGTACTTTTGAGGAAAGTATTTCTTAAATGTAATTGTCACTGATGTAATGCAGAATGTCTTGTTAAAATAGAAGAAAAAAACCATTAAATCTATTCCTTATGGAAAAAATATTTTTCCATTGCCTTTCCCTGATTTTAAATTTTTACAGGAACTTTGTAGAAAACCTGGCTTTTATAAATGTGACAAATTAGAATGACATTTGGTGTGGTTACATTGCTGCTGTTGTTCCAGTGCAGTAATTTCACCAAATACTGATTTTAATCAGCATGGACATATAGGAAAAAAATCCAGAGCAAATGAATAGTGATGCATAGCACATCACCTGTGTCTTACTTTTCATGTAAGCAGGCCCTGATTGGCACTTAAAATGTTAAGTTCTAATGGAATTGCTTTCAATTGCCTTAATGTATTAAACTATTTTACTGTGGCTGCAAATTTACTGATGTCATTTTGTGGTACGCTGTACTTGTCTAGCAAAACTAGGATTAGAATGGCTGAACACTTCACTTCTATGAAGTCAGTTTGGTTTGACAGGTCCATAATTCCTGTCTGTTTGCAAACAGCTCTAAGTTTACCTTAATGAAGTTAAGTTTACCTTAATGAAGTTAAACTTGTTAATCTTTACAACTGAAATGGGCAATGCATGTTAAATCTCTGGAAGGCAATATTGGCCAAAACGCTTTTCAGTCTCACTTTCAGTTGAAGTACTCTATTTAGCTAGTGCTGTAGTACTATTTCAGGGAGAGAAGAGCTAGCGTGTCAAAAATTCTGTTATAGGACTGCTTATGCCCAACTTAGTCAACCTTTACAAAGTTTATATATGAATGTACAGTCTATATTTTATATAGTATTTTACTGGAAGGCTGTTTTCAGCAAAAATTACCTTCACGTGTATACTTTGAGTGTGAAATCAATTGGCAGAAACTGATTTGCCAGTGAAAAAGAAATGCAGTCAATATTTGCAAAACACATTTGAATGTAAATCGATTTAGACTTAATCTGCAGTTTTACAGCCAGACTTTCTCCCTCTGAATGGACTGAAATGTTTTATCAATGCTTAATACTGTTAGTGCATCTCAGCATATAAATGTTTTGCCATCTTAAATACATTGACTGCTGTTGTCCCTCTGGAGTTGCATGCTGCTGCATGTATTTATCATAATGTTTTACTTGTCTGCCTATTTATTTTATAGGCTTAATCTGCTTGCCCTCTGGGCACATGGTATTCTACCAACAACTGTGTTGGTGGAAGAGTGGGGCTTGCTCCTGTTTTAACACCTGATACCCTGTAAAAGATCACTAACTCAGGTCTGCCAGCTTGAGCTGCTTGTGTAACTCTTTATTTCAGGCAAAAGAAGCTAGTTTAAAGTCTATAAACAGTGGCCTTTGTTCCTGGCTCATTTTGACTGAAATGACATGAAGAACATCTTTGGGATACAGTTACTGGTATATAGCCCAGAGAGGCTGCTACTTGCACAGGTAGTGTGGATGGAGACATTTTGCTTTCAGCTTTAGAAAGTATAGTCTTTGGAGCAAACGTGGGCAAGCAGCACCTATATGAGGTCTCTCAGTGAACACCTTACTCAAAATGGCAACTCAAGTAAAGCTATGACTGATACAGTGTTATGGCAGTCATGTTTAAGCATTCCCCACCGACATCAGTGTAGTGTTACTCACAAATATTAATGTCAATCTCACTTTAAAATGTAGGTCATGACTCCAAACATACATTAAATGTTAATGTTCTGATAAAAAGGAGCCTGTGGTTATCTTTCTCAAAATGATTCGTAGGCAAATAAGATATGTTAAAAGCATAACACTTTTAATGCACTCAGATGATTGGAACAGCTTATAATGCTGTTCCTGCAGAGATAAAATACAAAATAAAATTATAACTAATGTGCCCATAAATTTGTATGACAAAGATTGTCCCCAACAGTAGGTATAACGAAAAAACATCTAAAAGAATGTAAAGACTTTCTATTACTTCAGTGGGCTAAGTATAAATTTTGATGTAGCTTTATTTTCATTTGTTTTATGTTGGTGAAGACAGTGTAAAGGGACTCAGGAGAACAGTATAAATGATGTGTGGTGCCTTTTTTGGCTTGGGAAGAGTTAGGGTAGAAATGCTATACAGCATAGTTCTGTCTGTAGGGTAGTTTGGCCAAATAATGTTGATTGTAAAAATATGTTAAATGGCTCCTGAAACTGGGTTAGACTGCACATGTTGGAAGAATGCTTGAGGTGCTGGTGGAGACTTTGCGTCTTTAACTTTGGATTCATGTCATATGGTTCATTTGTCTAGCTCTGTGATTCTTTCAAGTTCCTGGTTCCATGCAATATGATCCCATGTGGTAGAAGTGTAGTATTTCGTTGCTCAAAACTAGAAGATTTATAGCCAGGAACAAAAAATGAATTACAGACTTTATAACTTCCGTGCATCACTACGGACTGAGGTGGTCTTCCTGTAACCTAGTAAAACACCATTAAGTGGATGGGTTTTCATTCTGTGTAGCCCTGTGATACAGCTAATGAATATAGTATTGTTCTAGTTAACAATAAATGTTAATAACCTCTCTTCCTGAAATACTGTACCAGTGAGTATTTAGTCGACTTTATTGGCAAAATCAGGCTGTGTGGTGGGAGAGCTGATTCCTGGCAATATACTGGTTTTTCCATTTAATTGCCCGGTCAAACACTCAGTGTTATGACTGTTACAGCAGACATGTCAGAGTTAATTAGGAAACAATTGCTAGAATTTCTTCCATCAAACTGTGCTGCATTATCTATCCAAATGCTGTGCCTAAAGGCAAAATAATTCATATATAAAATAAGCTGTACGAAGAGCTGCATGAAAATGTTTACCTTGTAACATTGGATGTTAGAAAAAAAATTTGCCAGAAGTTTTAGCTAGTATTTAAACTTTAGATGGTCACGACTGGAAAGGGGGAAATTGCATATACTACTTTTCAGAATGTTGTTTTATTTTCAATTTTCAAAGATCTATAAGCAAACATTTGAAAAAAGAGATAATGATCTTTCTCTTCAGGTTTGGAATGCAATGTAGAAGGAGGGTTTGGTAGGCATGTAGATTAAAACATATCAGATTAAATACACTTGCATGGATTTCTTCACAAATGGTTAAAATGCTCAGGCCTAGCTGGGCTGCTCCAGAAACTAGCAGAAGGCTTGTCCAGTATGTGACTGCTCACTGTATATAGGCTTTCAGCTTTCCTTCCTAGTGCTTTCTCAAGTACACTGGTGATATTTAGAGATGTTAAGATTATTATTCCAAAATCTTCATATCAAAAAATATTGAATAATATTTGTCATGGCAGATGAAATTTTTTACATTGCAATTTAATTGTGACTTCAGGAACAGCTATTGGCAGAAGGAGATGCATATGTTTTGGCACCTTTCTGGTAGACACTGAGCCCTGTTTTTTCTTTCCTTCCTCCTCACTGTGTGGAAGGAGCAGTAATAGGGAGCTGCTGCTGGTCTGTAGTGGCATTGTTGTGATGTGCTCTGCTCCATCACAGCTGTGTTCTTGGTAAGACAACACAATTTCCAGGTTACTTTCTTTTGCCAGCCAACAAGTCTGCCACCTGCTGAAGTGAATTAAAGCAAGTGTAGTGCAAATTGAGTTAGCTTTGCATCCACCTTCTGTTCTGCTAGTGCCTGGATGTGATCATCAAGGTTACGTGAGCCCTGTGGGACTTTCAGAATCAGTTAGCTAATAACAAAGTTCAAAACAAGTGTTCAACTGCTTGTTGTGCCTCTGAGAAAAAGAATTTTAGTGTGTTCTAGGCTCATGTTCACTTGGTTTCATTTGAAATGTAGATAACTCCCAGTCCATCAATGCTGATAGACTGGCTGTTCCTTCATATCTTTTGTTAAAAGATACTAATATATGGAGGACTGATTCACATGTGTTGGCTAATTAATGTTTTCCCTTTGTTTGTAAAACTTTACTGCATTTATTAAAGATGGCTTTGAATCTCATGACTAGAAACTAATGTATTTATGAAAGTTAAATCAAATCCTGGATCTGTTGACAAAAGTCATGTTTGAGTCCAGCATTTTCTATTTAGCATGGAGTCTTTCCTTTTGCAACTTCTTTTAAGCTTTCATTGAACTTTGTCTATTTTAGTGGGAGACAAAAAAGCATCAGGGAAGTTAAGTATTATTGGAGTTGTCTTTCTATTTTGGAAGCAATAGGTCTGCATTTTCATTTATTGGGTGGGAATCAGATTCTATTTTTCAAATCTTTTGTGAATTGTGCACAAGCTGGTTTCAGGGTAAATTTAGCTATACTCATGTGTTTTCCTGCACTAATGAGTTAATAGTTCGCAATGGCTGACAAATGGCTTTTACTTTCAAGGTATAGAACAGATTATTTTTGTCTTTTACAGGAAGATTGGAGGAAACCCCCTAAAGCATCTAACCTATGGAGGAAACAATCTTACCTAGCTCTCTGGGGGCAAATCAACATGCATAATTCTGTGCCAACTTAGACCATTATAGATGACAGCATACCATTGGAATTAATGTACTAACTGAATTAGTGAAAGTGTGCTGGATCTGTCCCTGAATTTCTGACTTTCTGCAGCCCTTGGTGAGTGAGAACAAATCAAAGAACTTACTGAAATGTATTGCAAAGAGCAGTCGTAATATGCAAGTTCTCAATGGCTGAGTTATAAAAATATGATTTCTTAATAATAGCTATTTGTGTTCATCTTGGGCCATTTTGCTGTAATTGGAGGCTGGTTGTGGCCCTTCCATAGGCTCTAAAGCTCTCTGAAGCTTATGAATTAACTCAAGTGAAATATTCTCTTGGCTTCCAGTCAGATTCAATGCTTGGACACACTTACTCTGGCTACATAGTTCATCTATTGATGTTGATGTCTTAGGGTGCAGTTAAGTTTGCCTTCCTAGCTATTTTTGTGGCACCTGAACTCAGCCTAGCCTGTCATGCTGTTAAGGACCCTTCAGGTGATCAGGTCATAATCATTAGTGCTGGGGAGGGACCAACTCAGAATAATACATAGATGTATTGAAAGCAGATCTACTTCTAAGAGCCTATCCTGAGAGAGAAACAAGGCCCACAAGAGCTCAGCTCTGTTGTTAGCATGGTGCAATTGCAAGTGATGTTGTAGCATGTCTGGAGGAATGAGATGCCTGTAGGCAGCCTTTGTCTACTACTTGATAGCTTGTGAAGAAAGTAACCATTTATCTTTTATTTTATGTGTTGCTCCAGTATTAACCATTACTGAGATTAAGAGGATAAGTGAAAAAAGTGCATGATAAATTGTTATGGGAATCACTAAGTTTGTATGACATAGACAATTATATAGCTAATATCAGTAGTGAAAACACTAGGTCCTAGACTCATAATTAGGTATACACTCCAATAGTTGAAAGATGACTGTCCAATCAATCAACCAGAAAAAAAAGCA
>Ga0181612_118243_pt1 | contig 24293 bp, 13 predicted proteins | sample HoacroProtozoa21_FD_119630 | JGI IMG/M metagenome (GOLD analysis project Ga0181612, IMG submission 119630) | Hoatzin crop microbial communities from Cojedes, Venezuel. Combined Assembly of Gp0051906, Gp0051904, Gp0051908
ATTTGAATAACATAATGCTGTAGCAGATGGGCTGACCTTCTCTTTCTTACTACAGTAGTACTTGTACAATGGGCTTGGTGCTGCCACTGTGGAGTGACACCCTGATCCACCTGGACGGGGATGGGTGAGTGTCTTTTATATGTTCTAGGTCAATAGCAGAGGGTCTCCATATGTTAGCTTACAGCACGGTATATGGAGAGGGATTCAAATGATTGCAGAGCCCTGGCAGGTCCAGCAGACCTCCTGCTGTTGACCTGTATGGGGTTAGTAGGCTCAAAGGCCCTAAATCACAGTGGTTGTGGCACGGAACACAAATAATTGACTTATCTGAATAAGCATGCACCAAGACAGTGGCTTGTGTGTGTGTTTAAGCTGGAGTAAAGGAGCTTTTACTGGTGAGTGGGTGTGTAGTGAAAGCTCCTTAAAGGGATCCTATTATGTGTTCCTCCATCATGCTTGCAGCAGGCAGCATTCGGCCAAACGTAAAATAAGAATGATGTTTCTCTGCCAGATAGACACCTGACTTACAGGCTCCCGTTTGTGCCAGTTACCAAGGCTGTCCAGTGCAGTGCATGGAATGACTTTTCTTTCCTTGGTAGCTGCCCCAGGATCACTTTAGCTGGACTCTGTTGCTCCCAGCTGTGACACTGAATTTGTGTTGCCAAGGTAAACAGCACAGCCCAGCACTATCCCACTGTCTTAGTTTCGTTCCCAAACAGCAGCTGCTTTAAAAAGTTATGTTAGAGCTTTTAGAGTGCTATTTTGATCTGTTCGCTAGCTGAACTCAGCAGTGTATGCATAGGGCTACTCCTTTGCTGTTCTAATGTGCTACAAACTGTCAATTATTAACTGAAAAGTTGGTTTTGTGACACATTTTTACTGTGACTTTTTTCATCTCCAGAGGGTTCAGCGTATCGACAGACAACAGGGTTCATATATTCAAGCCAGTGTCTGTACAGGCAATGTGGTAAGTACTTACTATAATCTGTCCCAGTGATCCTTCTTCCAAGGTGTTCTGGCTGCTTAAGCATTTAAAAAGCAGGTGCTGCTTTGCATTATTGGTGTCTTGAGACCTACTCAAGCAGCCAGAAGTCTCCTATGGAGACAGGGAAGGAAGTTTGATAGCAAAGAAGAAAAACATACGAGCGCTGGTGTACAGCAGTGAGTTTGACACTGCTGCAGCCGCACCTTCGTCTCAGCTGGGGGCAGGAAGGAGTAGGGTAATTTTCCTTGCAAAAGGCTGCTGTTTTGAATCTCTCCGAAGCAGAATTGCTTTAAGCATGTATTTGAAATACTTTTTTATTTGTCATAAATAAAGAAATACACACTGTCCATATTTTAGGAGTTTCTGTCTCCAGTGAAACATGTTCATTGTGATAGCGAGAAGGAAAGAGAAGCTGCCTGCATTTTTCTTTCCTTTTAGGGTGGCTCATGTAAGAATGTAAGTGGCCAGGAAAGTATTTCTGACTCAAGCTTCTTTGCATTGCAGAAATACATTGCCTGTCAGGGTGTCATGCTACTGTGTCACCCCAGTGATTTTGACCTGGATCCTTCTGATCCCAGTCAAAGATTTAAAACAAGCTAAAAATAGGAGAGGGGGATTTGTTTCCCAGCAGCAGCTGAAGAATCTTCTGACATCCCTCGTGCAGTGAGAGAGGGCAGACACCTAAACACCTCAGCAAAGTCAAGTCCTAAGCCCTTGGTTGTGCAGCTCTGCGTATCTCATTCCTGGGTGTCCCTGCCCCACACACAGGAGCTGATGGCACAGTCGGAGCTGTCGGAGTACCCTGTCTTGGACACAAACTCTGTGCATCTTATTTATGACTTAGATAGTTGTAGCAGTTTTTGGAGCCAGACACACAGGTGCCTGTGCCCTCTGAATTGTGGGTACCTTTGCTGCTATCCAGGCTTCTCTTGGTGTGCTTCACTTGAGACACGGAAGCTCTTGCAGCATGTGGTTGTCCACACCCTTGCAGGACAGCCTCCTGCTCGGTGCCGGTGGCTGTGCACGTAGCACTGGGGTTTGTGCCAGCTGATGGGACACGAGCACCACCCTGGATTTGGCTGCTGCTTTGTGCTCGATACCAGCCTGAAGAAGAAATTATAATCCTGCAAGTATTTTTCTAGGTCTGCTCTGCAGAGTTTACATAAGGCTTGCGAGGTGGCACGGAGCAACAATTACTACCCAGGGAGCCTCTTCCTCACGTGGGTCAGTTACTATGAGAGCCATATCAACTCCGACCAGTCGTCGGTCAACGAGTGGAATGCCATGCAGGATGTCCAGTCCCACCGGCCCGACTCGCCCGCCCTCTTCACAGATGTGTAAGTTGGTTTGGCGCTGCTAAGCCAAAGTGTTCGGCGGTCAAGAATTGCAGTCTCCAAATGAGGAGACAGTTTCCACAAGAGATTACTCTTATTTAGGTATTAATGAGGAGACGTTTCCTGGTCCAGATAATAAGCGGACTGCTGCTTAGGTCAACAGCAGCACTGGAAGTTCAGCCCTCCTGGGGCTCCCTTGCATCTCCTCCAGCCTCTGTTTTCAGTCTAGTTGTTTACCCTGGGCTTCAAGCTCGCAGATCTTTGCTTCTGCGAGGTAAGTCCCATGTTACTAATGAGAGGTGTGGTGTGTTCTAGTACCCAGGACTTCCTATTTGCTGGTTTTGTCCTCTGATTTCCAGGCCTGGTGTCTTCTGGAAGGAACAGGTTTCTCTGGACTTTGCTCTTACACGTGTCTGAGCACGTGTTTAGAGTAACGTGGTCTCTTTTTCCTTACTCTGTTCATTTTTCTGTAAAGTGTTTATGAATGGCCTTTTGGGACTGCACGCTCAGAAGCACCCTCACAAGCATCCATCTGACACACCTAAGAATGGGGACAAAGAGCAATGCAGTTTTTCCTCATTCTGAGGAGCTCTGTGAGTGTGGAACAGGACAGTGTCTAGGTCCCAAGCTGTCTCCAGCTAAATGCTTGGATGTCTGGTGACATGTGATCCAAAACAATGGCTGAGGTAGATAGGTAGACAGTTTGGAAAGGCAAAATTTATAGGCTGTATCAACATTCAAGGCTTACAACCCCTGTAATTAGTAATTGCTGATGGTACTGATACCATATAACCTCAAAGGTAGTCTGTGTCCAGATGTGACGCCAAGTGTGAGGGCTTAGTTGCCCAGTTCATAGTAGAAGAAATGACTTCACTAGCCCCAGCTGCTTTCCCAGTATAATAGTGCCACTGGTTGATTTATGCTCTCAGATATTTCCTGTTGTTGGAGTTCAGTGAGTGAATAATAATGCTAAGCAGTTGTTCAGCTGTGAACAAGTCTTCACACTTGATTGTTTTTTAATGTACAAGAAGGGTGGCTGAAAAGATTTGGCAGGCTGTCAGACTAATACTCTCTTGTAGCTTTTCGTATATAAATTTTATGTAACCCACCCCTGCCCTGGTGGCAGCAATTGAATGATTTCCTGGGGACACCTAGACAGCATTGTCTTAACTGAGTCCTGAAATAGCGCGTGAGGTTAAAAGAACCAGGAACTTTCATGACTTTCATTTGTGAACCACCAGTCGGACGCTTGTGGAGCAGAGAAGTGTGTGTGCAGTTGCCACCCTGGCAGCCTTCCAGAGAAACGGGAAGGTGGTGCGAGATGTTACTGCTGGGTCCCTGCTGAAGATGAGAGGGCTCTGTGCTGCTGCTCTGTTGCAACTTCCCCTGGTGTTAGTCAGGCTATTTTTGCAGCTGGTGATAAGGCCCCTGGCAGCATAGGCTGGAGGAATGCACAGAGGCTTAGCTGCCCTCGTCTCTCCATGTAAGGAGCTTTGGAGCTGTTACCTTTCCAAGAAAGGTAGGGGGAGGCTTAGATGTTGCTCTGGAGAGTATAATGCAGCCTTCCCAATTTAAATTTTACCAAATACCAGAGGTTCTCTGGATGACTACAGTGGATTAGGAGCATTCAGTTGGTCTCTTTCATATACAACTGGGAATCTAAACTGGGCTTTACAGTCACCTGAATTCCCTCCAGCTGAGGACATGCTTGGGGGAAGCAGTGTGAGTGTCCAGTCTATACAATACCTGTTTAAAAAGTGCCATGAGTCCAGCTTGTTTCCCCTCGTAGTGACTCTGTTGCTTTCTTCTGATAGCCCAACTGAGCGGGAACGCACAGAACGGCTAATTAAGACCAAGTTAAGGGAGATCATGATGCAGAAGGATTTGGAGAACATCACGTCAAAAGAGGTGAGTGGTGAGGGAGCAGCACTGGAAGTGCTGTTGTGCAAACTAGAGAGCTCTAGACTTTATGCCATGAAGAAAGGCCAGAACGAAAACTTCAGGTGGCTTCCTTGTGTTCCTCTCCCCACCCAGATACGCACTGAGCTGGAGATGCAGATGGTGTGTAACCTGCGGGAGTTCAAAGAGTTCATTGACAATGAAATGATAGTGATCCTTGGGCAGATGGACAGCCCCACTCAGATCTTTGATCATGTCTTTTTGGTAAGTCTAACAGTGAATTCAAGAGTAAACACACCTAGCACTTCTCACTATGTCTTGGTTGACACAGGGGCCTCGGGAGGAACTTAAAGGAACTCTGAAGGAGAGACTGGCTGATCTTGGGGTCGCGTACTGTTAAGCAAGACATGAGACACTAGTGCTATTGAACAAGAGCAGCCTGGCTTCTTGGCTGTGCTAAACTTTGCCATGCAAGACCAGCCAAGTTGTAGACCCTGTCACTAGAGGATGGAAGGGAAGAAGTCTTAATTCTAACTACTTTTCAGGGCTGCGTCCATTGATATAAGACCTGGTTTGTAGCTTTAACTGTCCGGGATACCTACACGCCAACTTCTTGGAGTATGCGTGTGTTTGGGAAGGGCATGGCTGCAGCAGAGGGGAGGGGAGCTGAGTAACGTTCAGGTGAAATGGCACTCCTGTAACGTGGAAAACTCTGAGTTCATGTGGTCCAGGAGGAACAGAGGAGCTTACCAAAGAATCCTGGCGAGAAGTCACTTAAGGAAACATAAACATTTTGCCTTTTAATGTTTTGCGTGCTTAGTCGCCTTTCATTGCTGCTAGGGCCTGTCTTAATTACTGCATCTCCTTCTGGTGAGTCAGCGCTCCGCTGGATTTCCCAGCCCTGAAGCAACAGACGCAGGTTTGGTTGGGCTCTCCAGCCTGTGAGGTTGGCCCAACTTTAAACAAAGCTATTCCTCTTGGACCAGCTGGCCTTTCCAAATGGAGAGGGCCTCTCCCAGGCTTCTGAAGCTTAGTGCTGTGGCTCATAAGGGATGGTGTATGTTAAGTGTGAGTGCTCCTGAGAAATTGTGGTGGGGTAGAGCCAGGAAACTTAAAGTACCTACGATGTAATGGTTTTTCTTTTGCAGACAAAGTGTTTTCCAGCAAGAGACACCTGTTACAGGCTTACAGTGCTAGTCAAAATGGGTACAGGCAGTTTGGTCCACTACAGGGCTTGGAGTCTTGGCTCCGAGTGCATTTAATGGGAACAAGACCTTTAAAACAAGGCTTGCAGGCAGCACCAAGAGCTGTGGCTAATGTGTGGAACAGAAGTATTTGCAAAGCAGCTCTCTGCGGTGAGGAGCAGTGCTGCTGAGGCTGGGCACCAGCATAATTCAGGAGTGTGCATGCTGCGAGGCAAAGTCGTGCAGTGAGGTCTCTGGAAGGCATGGAGCTGTTTCCTTCGGGGTGGAGGCAAGAGCCCTGTGGGATCCCGCTTAGCGAGTGCTAAAGTAACTAAGCAGGAAATAAAGAGACCTCGTGATGTTGTGATTGTGGATCAAAGGATGGCAGAAAAGGCTTTCACCACTGCAGCGTTGTTCTCCATACCTGTGGAAACTGGTGGTTCCCAGGCCTGAACTAAATTATTCTTCTTTGGCCAGAAAGAGACAACGCGAAGCTAACTGTCTGGGGGGCTAGGGTACATACGGTGGGGATCAAAATACGTTTATTGGTAGATACTGAATAGCAAGAGCACCCATAGCCCTCCTTCGGATCATGTACAACTTTGGGTTTTGCTGGGATTGACCTGATCTGCAGGTGATGACAATGGATTCGGTTGAAATCTGGGCTGCTGCAGCATGTGAGGTTTGCCCCTTTGTTCTGCTCAAAATTCAGCCCTGTCTGTGCTGAACCCTTGAATGAAGTCTTGATTATGATGATTTTTCTTAAGAAGTAGTTCGGTTTGGGAAGAACCAGTGGTATTTTGTTTGTTATATTGCTGAAGCATCAAGACAAGACGACAAGCTCGTCCCCAGTAGCTACCAGAACAGTAGCGCAGCCCTTCCCTGTGGGTATACGTCTCGACGCAGGCTGGGAGCACTCAGGGCTTCTCTGCAAGCGCTGTCACGGGCACAAGTGCTTGCCTGTGAGTCAGAGCTCTGGGAGCTCCCCATCTCAGACGTGGGGTGCCTATGCACGCTTTCTGGGGCAAGCAGCGACCCGTCCTCTGCATGGACACTGCTGCTTCTGCAAGGCTGGGAGGCTCTCGCTCTCCGGCTGACGGGGTCTGCAGCAGGCGGTGGCTATGCCTCTCCCAGCCCCGGGGTGATGTCGAAGCAGATGCTGCGGGAGCAGCCGTGAGCAGTGCTGTTCTGCTGATGGTGGTCGTGCTGCCTCTTGCTTACTCCTTCATCTGAACCGTCTTCCTATTTAGTAGCTATTTGAGGGCAGGGAAGGAGATGGCTTGCGCACCTTAGATTTTGAAGGAAGCCTGTATCCGAGTGGCTTTGTCCTCAGTCGGGGTTCATGTGTTTGAGCAGGAAGCAAGCAGCTTGGAGGGCCCTGTGTGTGCTGCAGAGAAGAGGGTTAGCTAGCCAGCATTAAATGTGTTTATTTCTCTGCTCACAGAAGCTTTGAACTTGGGGAGAAGAGGTGTAACCCAAGTGAGCTTATGGTGTTGCTGCTTTTGATGTGTGAGATGGGTGTTTCATGTATAAAGAGCACCTGGATGGTTTCTAAATGCAGGCAGTGGGGTAGAGCGGGCAGCAGCCTCCAGGGAAAGGGTGGAGTGGTCTCATCTTTGCTGAGGTTGGTTTGTCAGCGGTTTGCAGGCGGTGCCAGCGTATGGGGCTGGGCTCCTGCTTTTCAGAGCTGCGTGTCGCTTCAGAACAGATCTGGTCAATGGGGCGAGATAAAGTGCTGAACATCAGCCCTGTTACCACTCTTCTGTGTACCCCTTTGCTCAAAAGACCCCCTGCTCTCCAGCACGTGGCTGGCCAGCTTCCTCCTCCAGTTCACTGGTGACGGTCCCTCCCTCCATCAGTTGTCTGGCCGTGCCTTCCTTCTGGCTGATGTGTCCCTTTGCATGTTTTCCCTGCAGGGCTCGGAATGGAACGCCTCCAATTTGGAAGACTTGCAGAACAGAGGGTGAGTAGCTGCAGGCCATCAGCTTAAAAGCAAGAGCCTGGCCTCAACACTTGTCTGTGCAACAAACTCTCTGCCATACCTGCTGTGTAGCCTGAGTCTTACTAAAGGGTTTGCAGATCTGAACAAGCTCTTGCTTCCTCCAAACTCCACGTACCACAGACAGGCACCCTAAAGTAGGAGAATCTTGTTCCCTGACCTTGACTGACGTCCCCTTGGCGAACAAAGGAAGCCAGCAATCTCATAGCTACAAGTAGCAAAAAGCTACAATTACTGAACTGGGTGCTGCGTAATTGGCTCTGCGCCGTCTGCTCCAGCCCGTTGTTCTGGACTGAGGTCTCACGATTGCAGGTGCGCTGTGGAGTCCCGACCTCCAGCCTGCAGCAGGAAGGAAAATACGCAAAAGAGCATTTGCTGCTTAGAGTGGGGCTCAATAGGACGTAAAATGCTGTACCTCTTGGGCTTAGCACTGACGGGCTCCTCTGTCTCCTGCCTTTTCTGCCTTTCAGGCTTAAGCTTAAAGCATCCTTTCTTTAGGTCAGGTGGATCTAAGCACCAAGATTTTTGCAATTAAATCATTACGGATTTGGCTTCTTTGTGCAAAGCTAGTGGAAAAAACTAATCATTCTGCGGTGTTGAATTGATAGCATACTTCTGTACCTCCGAGAATCATCCTGGCAAAATTCACTGTCCTCATTCAGAAGATTTAGGGACAAGAAATAAATCCTCCCCAATGTGATTGTCTGTTACATCTCTTGGTAGTTATTTCATGCATTTGTTTAACTGTGGTGTTGCTCACAAGCTTATGCCTTCGGTCTTCCTATGTTGGTGGTGCAGCAGGAGGAGAGATTCACAGAGGGGCTTTGAGAAAGTGCCCAAGCACTGATGGCACAGTCTGTGCAGGAGCTGCTGTGACACGAGCATTGCTGACACTTAGAATAGAGAGATGATGGGCAAGCAGTGTAACCTGGCACACTGCAGAGGAAGCTTCTGTCCAGTATGGAAGCCCTTTTACCAGAGGTTAGGCTCTAAATTGCTCAGCAAAACCTTTTGTCTGTTAGCTGCTGCTTCCTTGCAGTAAGTCCTGGTTTCCAAGGAGGTATGTTCAAGACTGCAGCTTCAAGTGCTTTGAGTTTTGCCACTCGCAAGGTGAGGCTGTTGTGTGGCAGCTGTGATAGATCTCTGAGCTCCCTGGGTTCTGCACACTCTGCATTTTTGTCTGCTGTCTGTTTCCATGCAGGGTGCGGTATATTTTGAACGTGACTCGAGAAATAGATAACTTCTTCCCTGGGCTCTTCGAATATCATAATATTCGGGTGTATGATGAAGAAGCAACAGATCTTCTGGCTTACTGGAATGACACCTACAAATTTATTTCCAAAGCAAAGTAAGTCTTTTTGGAACAGAATAAACACATTTAGAAGATGTATACTAAGCGTTTTACATTTTCTTACAGGTTTTCTTAACTATTTTTCCTCCTTGCCTACCTAGATTCAAAGCATTTTCATTTTGCAGTTTCTGTCGAAGTGTTAGAGCTGCTTTCCACAAATTTTCATTCTTGCGGGTGCTTGTCCAAGGAGCAGGTAGGGCTAGTGGAGGGTTTCTGCCCAGTCGCGGTCCAGGCAAAGAATGGAGGAGATCATTCCTGTACTGGAGAGCTAACAGCTTGCCTGCTGCTTAGGAAATGCAATGGGTCTGCAGAGGTGCTGGTGGGAGGAAAGGGCAGCAACAAATCGAGTAGGGTTTAGCAAACATAAGAAGCAAAACCTTACAAGCCAAGCAACACAAGCCTGAGCTGTTCCCTGTGTTGTGAGGCTGTACGATGAAGCCCACAGTCTGGAAGTGATTTCTTGCAATGTAATGCTCCAGAGCAAACGTTTCCCTTTAACAGGAGTAAATGCCTGTGTAGGTCTCCGAGCTGTCAGTTACAGTGAGTAATCTGATAGCGGATGCTGAAAGTAGGGCCTTTTTACTGCAAAGAACTGCATCCCAGTTACATGAGCTGTCTCCAGTTAATTCAACAGCCTTCTTAAGGGAAAACTAGTCAGAAAGCAGATTGGCATATGTTGCCTTTAAGGTATCATTTCCATTATAGAAGTCTGTCATCTCTTAACCGTAGCTGGTGCTTGCAATTTCTCATAGCCTTTAAAAGCTGACTTGTTTGAGTATGACTTTCTTGAGCAAGTTATTTGAGACTTATTTTATTTAAGATGGTTTCTTTAAAAGACATCATTGTATACCCATAGGTATTGATTTTGAAGTGTTGTCATCCTCAGAAGTATTCTCCTGTCCAGAATATTTTCCACTGGGGTTTAAACAATTGGGCCTCAGTACTGTGTATGAGGTGATGTAAGTTGACAATCTTCCAAACTGGGGCAATTACTTTACCCCCTTCTTTGCCCTGTCTGCTTGTTGTGCTTGGGTTTTTTTTTTCTTGATCAGCAAAAGCATTGCAATGTTTTGACTAATTTGAATTGCAAAGGAAGTTGTAGAGCAGTCTGAAGGCTGCTGTAGCCCGGTGTTCCCCAAGCAGTGCCGACGTCTCTCGCTGAGTGTCTGGGGAGTGTGGATGCAGGTACAGGCACAGACAGCTGCGAACAGCTGAGGTCTGAGCTTGCCTAGGCGCATGACTCTGTGTGCTCTGTGGCCTCCCAGTTTGGCCTGTGGGAGCTTCACGTGGCTGGCAATCCAGAAAACATAGCACTTCAAGGAGAAAATTAAAGGTGCCAAACCAGAGCGCTCTCAGCCTGCTCCGTGCCAATGCTGCCCAGCGCACGCAGTTCACAGAGAAGAGCTCTAGCTTCCCTCCTCGTGTTTCACAGCAGACAAATATTTTTTAATTCCTTGGAGCAGAGTGCTGGCTGACTTTTTAGGCCGTGTACCATCCTCACCAAGCAGAGTAGCTGCTCATTGCACTCAAAGGCAATGTTTGCTTTGCCTTCAATAAGAAAAAATTGATTAAAGCCGAAGGATCTTCCATCTGATTGCAGCAGGGCACTGCACTGGAGCTGTCAGTTGAGGTCGCTGCCTCCAGCTATGGGGAGGTCATCTTTTCCCCTCGCTTGCATTTGGGCAGGTACCGACATGAAGGACTGTTATAAACAGAGCAGGGGGGTGAGCTTTCTGCCTACAGAGAGTCCTAAGAAATGGTGGTATCAAGGAAAATCTGGTGGTATCAAGGAAAATTTTGGCTGGATTCGCAACTACTGGTGTCTCGAGAGATGTGGGTGGAGGCTGGGTAGGGTTACAAACACCTGACTAAAGCAATGTTGGTCTTGTCCAGACAGTTGCCAAACCCAATAATACACGGTCAAAAGTTTGCAGCAGAAGCACATCTCTGTGCTAGGGGCTGCCCTGAACTGCTCAGTATCTTCGAGGGATGTGTTTCTAAACTGTGACGCCGCGTTTGTGTGATAGATGCCCTCTTTATTTGGCATACTGCTTGATACCGGTGGGCCATTTGGGCCGAGTTCAAGGATGCCATGTTAGTCTTCAGCAGTCTTCACAAATCTCAGCAAACAACAAACATTTGTCGACTTTGTGATAAAAGCTTCAGCAGAGCTGTTTTAACAAAATCTGTTAAGAATATTAAGATCTTGTTCTTCACTTTGCTTGTGTGTCTTGCTCCAGTTTGTAAATTGGATTATCAGATCACATCCCAGAGACTTCATCTGAGGCCACAGTGTTGAAAATGTGTTTGATAATGCTCTGGTAGAGTATTTGCTATTTTCCTAAGCTGCTCAGAGGCTGTGTTTTCTGTTTAGTGATCCTCTTTGTCTTTCTCCTGCTTCAGGAAAAATGGTTCGAAGTGCCTGGTGCACTGCAAGATGGGAGTGAGCCGCTCGGCATCCACGGTGATTGCCTACGCCATGAAGGAGTACGGCTGGAACCTGGACAGGGCTTACGACTACGTGAAGGAACGGCGCACCGTCACCAAGCCCAACCCCAGCTTTATGCGGCAGCTGGAGGAATACCAAGGGATCCTGCTGGCCAGGTGAGTGGAAGAAATGACCTGGGTTACCCGTGTTAAGGCATAACGCTTAAATGATTGACTCCATTACTTTAATCATAATTTCCATCGCTGCGTTATGTAAGCTGTGATTGTCTTGGGAAAAACAGCGCTCTGTTTTCGTGAGTTATCTCAGCTGAGCCTGGGAAAATGGGTGTAATAAAGAACTTTTAGGAGGCTGTTTGGCTTCTAGGATGGCTGATTTTCAGAGAGTAGCATCCCATGAACTGCCATCCGAATGCAGCATTCAGAGCTGTGCAGACTCCAGCAGGGATAAACGATGTCCCTACTGCTGGTAACATCACTTGGCAGGGAGCTTGCTTTGTCTCCGTCTCGGCCTTACAGTTCCCTGCTGGACATGCCCCTCCTCAGCAGCTGGTCTGGTTTTATTTAGATCCCTTCGGTAAGTGTTGGTGTTAGGGGAGGGGACAGGATGTTCTGTGCATTGCAACAGCCGTGTTTATTCCTGTGGGGAGTTCTGAGGCTGGTCTGGAGCTGGGCCGGGGTATGGGCAAGTGTGTTGTAATCCCAAGTTTATCACCTGATCAGCAAAAAGACATCAATATTGCGTGTTTCTGAGAAACCCACTTGTAAGCTGTGTTAAGCAATGTCTTCACGTGATCAGCTGGAAGGAGGTAGTGATACTCTGTGTTTCGCCAGATTACGGTATTTTGTTTAGGATCCTGTGTGTGCTTTGCTGGGGAGCAGATCTGAAGCAAGCAGAATTACCCAAGCTGAGCCTCCTGCCACAGGAGGTGGATCATAGCGCGTTTTAACCACAGTAATTATTTCATAGCTTCTTGGCGCTTTTGAAAGGTGCCTGCCTTATGCTGGTCTTCACAGGCACTTGTGTTCTCTTTAGGGCACACTTCTCACCTCTGTCCTCTGCATGGTTTTGTCCCTTCGAGTCTGTCCTGTCCTCTTGTGAAGACCTCCCTTCCGTTTTTCTGTGCTAATGAGTTACCGTTCCTCCTTTTACTCTCCACCTGCTCCCAGCGGTCTGGTTCATTCTGCTGCTGGGTCAGGTCTGGATTCACAGTTTTTACACCAGATCCCTGGTGTAAGCTCCTCCTGTCACTGAAGTGTGCTTACTCTTTCCCTCTCTGCCCGGATTAGCAGCCTGAGGGCTCCTGCCAGCTTATTCCCTGATCAGGTGCACCCACAGGGTCTTTCTCCTTGACCTCCTCCCATGCCTGCCTTCCTCTCCCCCTGCTCCCCAAACACTGACTGCCATAATGACCCTGTTTCTCTCTGAAGAAGCAGCCAAGTAGCATCGAGTCTCAGGATAGATCACAGTGGAATAGATATTTTAAGGAATTGTGCTCTTCTGGACTGAAACCCTCTGAGACAGGTGCTACACCTGCCTTGGGTGTCTCGTGCAACACCAAACGTGCTGCTGGCACCCGTTAATAAAGGTCAGTGCTTAACTCTGAGCTAGAGGTGACCTGACCAGTGATATGTAGAGTTGGGCAGACTGGGAAATTGGATCTCAGTGGGGTAGACTGGGTGGAGGAAAAGAAGCTTTTCAGATGGGAAAAGCATGCCAGTGTCCTTTGCAACAGGTTGGTGACCACCTGTGAGGAGCCCTGGGCTGGTAGCAGCTGGTATATCCCATCTTCAAACCCTCAGCCCTGCAGGTGGTTTGGATAACCTGTCGGTCGGGTAGTTGGTGGCACACCTGCAAAGCCACACTGTACGAACATTTGGGTTAAGCATCTTTTTTTTCCTCTGTCTGCCAGTAATTTATTTTTCAGGAGGTAAATCTTCCTTGCTGCCATCATTTATATGGTGCGTGGCTTCCCTCCCACTTAAGCACACCAGTGCTCCTGACCCACTCGGCAAGTCCCCACACGGTGGCATGAACAGGATTACTCATGAGGCTTTAAAAAATGTGAGCACAGTGCGTTACAGCTCTGTGTGTAGGACTAAAAAGCCTGCAGTAAGTGAAGCTTCGCTGAAGTAAGGAATGGCCTCTGTGTGCTGCAGAAGTGGTCCCTCTTTATGCAGTTCCTTTCTTGGCTCCAAACTGCTTTTTCTCCTCTTTCTTCTCAGTGTTATTTAGCTTTGCCTTCTGGCCTCTGGCTGCCTTGTTTATTGCTGCGGTGTTCTAGGACAGGTAAAAAACAAAAACTGAGCAGATTGACGCTCATGTGACTGCTCCGATTTCAGAGGGAAGGTATGTGGGGGCAGCCATGTGCTCGCACTATCTAGTTACGGTTTTGTGTTGGGATTATAGCAACTAGGATGTGTTTTCCAGCTGTAAAATGAAAACCCCCTGTCTGCTTTTAGCCACAACAACAAGCGTGTTTTGCTCTTTGGGACTGTCATGCTTCCTGGGGTTAGTTAAACGGTCCCCTCCCTCTGCTGAGACAGACACAAAGGCTGAGCCAGCCCTGTTTCTTGTATTACTTAAGAAGAAGTTACAGGAAAACAGTGTTTGGGATCCCCTATGCCTTGTGCAACTTGTGAATCAGCAGCAGTCCCTTTGTGCCGCAGCCTGGAGAGCTGGTGCAGCGTGGTGGGAGGTTTGGAGGGCTCCTGCTCTGGGGCTGGTGTGGACACAAGCTGGCCAGCCCCGGTGCTGCCCCAGACCTTGTGCTGTGCCAGGCACACCGAGCTGCACTGCTGTGGGCTCTTCTCCCCGGCACCGGGAACGCTGCCCAGGAGGGTCAAGGGGTGGCTGTGGGCTCCAGGGAGGGGTGTGGGCTCCTGCTCTCTGACCCTGCTTTTAGCACCTCTCGCAAGTTGTAGGACTGGAGGAAGTGTGAGATGAAAAGTTAATGCAGTACACCTCTCCCAGGGGTTGGTGACATCTGTTTTAATTCTCAGATCAAGGCTGTGCTGGGCAAACTCTGCCTCGTGGGCAAGCCTGGTTCTGCTGCCAGTGTCAGACTTCGCTCCAAAACCCTTTAGAGAGAGAGCACGTGCACCCCGGAGCAATGCCTTTGGCCTCTAAGTCTTGACCCTCCTGTCCTCTGAAAGGACCCAATTCTGCCATGTCATACATGAAGGTTGTAGCTGATTATGGGGTTAGAAAGCAAAAATCCGTGTTGGATTATTTTATTTAGCTGTTGGGCACCCAGAGCTAAACTGGTACATTAGAATTAGTTCAGTAGCATCTGTTAATTAGCTTCCTGCAGCCAGTGGATGTATCTGGGAGTGCTTGCTCACGCTGGCAAGGGACTGGAGAGGATCCTGCAGAGTCAAGGACCTTTCTGTGGTATCTGCTCTCCTCCTAGGGGCAAACGGTGGAAGCACAGCCCTGTGGCCATGGTCACTCAGCAAAGCCCTTGCACACATGGCTGTGGTGCCACTTCGAGAAGTTGCCTCCTTTGCTTTCTGTAAGCCCGGGGGCATGGGCTGGATTTTTTGGCAGATGGAGATAAGGAAGGTGATGCAATGCTGCTGGCAGTTGCTTGGCCTTGTGACTGCTCAGACCTTCCTAAAGGGGCTTTCCAAGAGCTGGAGAACTCTTTGAGCTTCCTTCCTGTGAAAGGCAGGTGGTGGTTTGGGCTGCTTGTTGACTGCTGAGGATGTCTTCTGTGTTTTACACACACCCACATGCAGTCACCCCACCCTACCCCTTTGGTTACCAGAGCCTGGTTGTTGAGCACTGAAGCTATTCAAAGAGCGACGTTGGGCTTCATTCAGCGTCCACCATCCACTCACGTCCAGGGCTAGGGACCCTGTCTCTTCTGGTCATTGCTCACCTGCTAGCAAATGGAAAGGTGCTTGCTGGCTGAGAAAGGACCAAATTCTGTAGTCAATTAAACATTGCATTTGTTGAGTAGACTGATAAAATACTTCTGGGGGATACATGTGTGTGGAGCAGAACAGTGCAGTGGGATTTAGATGCTGGAAAGTGGCTTGTTGTTGGATCAACTTCTCCAGCTGCAGGTTTGGCCACCTGCCATTTAGGTGAAGCTGCAGTTGTGGTCAGTGACTCCAGTATTTGGCATGGTTTTTCATGTAGGTTGCCTTCTCTTACAACAAGGTGGGTCTGGATCTGGTATGTGAAAACACAACTCAGTGTCTTCGTTTGCTTTTCTTCCCTGCAGCAAACAGCGGCATAATAAACTGTGGCGCTCACACTCAGACAGTGACCTCTCAGACCATCACGAGCCCATCTGCAAGTCTGGGCTGGAGCTGAACAAGAAGGAGATCACCACCTCAGCCGACCAGATCTCAGAGGCCAAGACGAACGACAACCAGCAGCCGATGTCTCCCATCTACTCTGCTGAGCTTGACAGGGAGCAGCGGCTCCCAGAGGATGCAAACATGATCGAGGAGATGTGTGTGAAGGAGAGAAGGATCCACCTGGAGTTTACAAGTCGAGACTTCCACGCTGAGCAGATGGAGGACAAGCTGAACCTGAACAATATCAATGGCTGTACGGCAGGATGTTGTGTAGACTCTGTCCCCCCTGATAACTGCCATGCTTCTGAGGCCTTAATGCAACTCCAGCACCCCCTGGAAATAACAGAGTTTCCCGATTTGACAGTGGATGATCTAGAAAAAGATGCCCTTAAGCCTGATATGAACGTCCACTTGGTTCCCATGGAAGAATTCACTTCGTGCTTAAAAGACTTTCCGCAATCCCCAAACCAAAATTCCTCGAGTCTCCAACAGAATCCCCAGCCTGAAGTGACAGACCTCAGTACGGACAGGATTCATTTCTTGAGCGTTTTGGAGAAATTCGTGGAGCTTTCCCAGGACAGCCGGTCACGCGCCTGCTCCTATTCCAGGGCGGAGGAGCAAGGGAGTGGAAGGAACAGGGTCTCCAGGGTGCCTGTGCTGGAAGTGCCGCCTGCTGCAGATGGGGATGCAGATGCTCGAAGGAACAGCTCTGGAAACTCTCTTCAGGCATCGGATGACTCTTCCACAGATGAAGAACAACAAAAGGTTACAATAACTTGCTGGGTTTTTTAGGAACTGCAGCTTGAACCCATCTGTGGGTAGTTCCCTAGCTGTGAGGTTGCTGTGGACAGAGGATTTTCTAGTCCTGGCTTTCACTGGACAGGGTAGCCAGTTGGGGAGGGCTTGCTAGATGCTTCCCCTTTTCACTTTTAGAAACTTGGCCTTTTCTGCACTTTTTCCTTAAACATCTTTTTGCTGGCAGTGGCAGGGCACTGACCGAGTCGACCTTGACCTGACCTGCTGTGCTGTGCCCATGGGGAGCTTATTTTTGAGTTCTGCGTCAGGAGAGCGCATAGGTGGGACTTGACCCACTGGTGCAGCTGAACCCTCAACAGCTGAGGCCAGCCAGCGTCCCGAACCTGTGCCCATATTCATCTGACTTGAGAAATCCACCAAAGAATGCGACAAAGCTGGCACCTTTCCCTGGCTGGGAAGCACCAGCGTTGGGATAGTAAATCAAGGCAGATGTAGAGCTTCCACTGCTGGAGGAAGAGAATGAGCATGTCCAGGCCTGGATGATGGCATTGGGCATGTCACAGCTCATTTCTCTCCTGGGTACAGAGATGTTCCTGACAAAATTTAGTAACCTCTGAATTGAGGTACCTTTCTCTTTATAATTGCTTTCCACCCTGCAGGGCTTTCACGGGGATTGATGATGTCCGGGGCCATCATTTTCTGGTAGCCTCCCTTATTTGAATTCCACGCTGCATTGCTTGAATCTTTTCCATCTCCATGTGAGGCAGTAAGGCTCTTCCAAATATAATAGGCCAACGCTCTCTGGTGATTTGGCAGGAGCGTCTGTGCGGATGGGGGAGCCTCCCTGGCCATTTTCCTCCGGGAAACCAGAGCATTTCAGCGCTCGGTCATTCTTTATGCTGTACGTCTGTTCGCTTCCGTACCTGAGCAGAATCCTTCACGTTTTCAGTTCAAAACTGCACTTTTAGCAGCATTAGGATTTTTTTTAACTGGACCTTTCTTTATCAAAAAAAAAAAAGGTTATATTTCCCTTGGAATTTGCATGAATTAAAGGTTCTTAAATCTCAGTCTAGGTGAAAATCCAGCCTGGAATATGTGAAGTGCAGTCCCAGAGACAATAGTGCTTCTACGTTAGTGATCATGGCACTTGTAATCTGTCCCCACACACTGGCACGTGCGTGTTGTGTTCCTCTGGGGACGTGCACCCCCATTTCCTTTCAGCCGCTGCTGTTTGCTCGGTGTCAGCACAGCTGATGCACTTTGTAATTCTCCTGTTTCTGTGTTGCAGGAGGTCCCCGAGCTGCCTAGCACAGGCCGTCTCACGAGATCCCACTCAGAAAATGCCATTTCTGTGAAGGAAATTATCACAGAGATCGAGTCAATCAACCAGGGAGCGGGACCTGCCCAGCACAAGGAGGGTTCAGCCAACCTCACTCAGACACCAAAGAGGAACACGGTGCACGACCTGCCAGTGGAGGCAATCTGGGCATCGGAAAAGGTGGAGCAGAGCGAAGGAGCCTGTGCTGGACACCAGGAAAAGGAGAAGGACCCTCCACAAGCTGAGCAAGAAGCTGCCCTCTCCCTGCAGCCGTCTTCTGGCAAATCAGACCTAGAGGAAAGCGGCCCTGGGGGGGAGCATCAAGAGCCTCGTGGCTCCATCAACCCTGAGCCCAAGTGGTGCCCCGGCTCTGTCCGGCGAGCCACCCTGGAGTTTGAGGAGCGCTTGAGACAGGAGCAGGAGCACCAGCACGCGTCTCCAGTCTGCATCTTGCCAACCCGCAAGAACTCCAAGAACGACTCTCCTGCTGCCGAGCTCCTGCCGCGGGGGAGGAGCGAGGAGCCGTCCCTGGAGCTGGCTCCTGAGAGTGACAAGGCACGGGGTCTGGGCGCTCCTGGGGACAGACCCCTGCCTGCACCCCTCACCTCCCCTGCCCAGGAGTCCCTGCCTGCAGAGCCCAGCCCGGGGCAGGAGGGAATGGCACAAGAGCACAGGACAGTGGTCTCGTTTGATGAGACACAGGAGCCATCCCTGCCCTCCCTCCTCCCAAAGAGAATCGAAATCATCGAATACACTCCCACGGTCAAGTCTGCCGAGTGCCCCGACGCAAGCTGTGAGCAGGGCCGGCTGGCCACGGCCGTCCCGTCTTTAGATGAAAACTTGAACCCTTCGTTGTGCTTGGAGAAGGCACCGACCTGTCTCGGAGCTCTGCCGCTGGTGAGTCTCTCGCTGCCAGAGCACGCGGTACCCAAGCAGGCCACCTTCACCGTGGGTAGCCCAGATGAGGAGGGTGGTGGGTTATCTGTTCACCTCGGTGCTGCTTCCCCCTCTGCCCAGGTGACCTCTGCACCTTTGGCCAGCGTCGATCGCTCTTCCTGCCCCTACGTAATTCACCTGGAAGGCGTCACCGAGCAGAGCACAGGTACAGACGATGAGCCGGTCACGCCGTGTGGCATTGAGGGAGACCCGGCTCTCCCCTTCAGGGACGGCCCAAAGCCTCTCTGCAGGGAGGGTGCCGGCACCTCGAGGCGGCTGAGCGACGAGGGCTTCGCCAGCCAACACACCGAAAACATGGACCTTCTGGACATCTCTTTCCTGTGCTACGGCCTCCCCCACAGCTCCAGCAGCCACAGCGTGGAGGAGCGCAGCGACAGCCCCGGGCTGGTCAAGCAGCGAGCGAAGGAAATAGAGGCTCGAATCCGACATGCGGGGCTCACCACACCCTCCCATATGAAACGCTCGGCATCCTTGGCTAAACTGGACTGCCTGGATCTCTCCAAGGACGACTTATCGGAGAGAGAGTCGGCCTCTTCCGATGCCAACCCGGTGCTTCTCACTTGCGTTGCCCTCGGTCGAGGCTTTTGTGGGGGGAGGTTGGAGAGGGACTCGGAAGGGGCGTGCGGAAAGCATCACCTCTGCTCCCCAGAGCCCACTAAGCATTTTGTGGAACAGCTCAGAACAGCCGAGTGCATTGCTCAGAGCAAGCCGGTGGAGAGGCCGCTAGCTCAGTACGCCAAAGAGTGCGGCTCCAGCCAGCAAAGCTTGTTTTCCAGCGCGGATCCGATGTGGACTAGCTCCGAGGAGGGTCCTCCGCTGCTCCCGGTGCAGGTCCTGGACTCCTTGTCCCCAGCTCAAGGCCTGGCTGTCGCACCCCGGCAGCAGCACGGGAGAACTCACCCTCTGAGGCGGCTCAAAAAGACCAATGATAAAAAGCGGACAACCAATCCCCTCTACAATACTATGTAGTCCTGAGCCCTCGGCTGTGATTTCTTACCGAGAACCCATGGTGTGGCGTTCACGCAAGGGGCAGGTGTAATATAAGGAACATGCACTTTATTGGTTAATTTTATATATATATTGTCATTTTACTGTTCCTGGCGCATGTAGGTGTGGGTTGGTTCTTCTGTGTGTGACTCTGACTGCAGGACTGTTTGGGTTTTTTTTAAGTTTTTAAACTCTGATAACCTCAAATGTTCTTTTTTTTTTTTGTTAGTTTGTTTTAAAAGAACACCTTGATCATGTGAAAATTGATGTTGGCTTGCTTCGGCAGGGTGGAGTTTTGCTTAGAACCAGACCCTAGTTCCTGAAGCCTTGAAATGGTGCTGGGCAGTCGTCGGGGTGAGAGCCCCCATAAATGTGAACGCTGTGCCAAGGTCCCTTTGTTTGGCCTTTCTTTCGTTTCTGCTAACTGGAACTCCACGATGCTGGCAGATCACTCGCAAAGCTGCTTCAGGAGAACCCCCCCCGGGCTGGGTTTGGCTGGTGCGTCCCCAGACGGAGCACACCGGGGCGAACCCTCCCGAGGGACGGGCTCTGCGAGCCCCGGGCAGCCTGGCACCAAGATCAGTGCTGGGCTCCTGGCGTGGGTCACGCAGAGCCCCCCGTGTCTTGGGGCGAGGTGGGGCTGCCGAGCTCACCACTCCTCAGCTGCCCCAAACCCACGGTGGGACGAGGAGAGCCCCCAAAGCCAGAGTGTTCTTTTAAAACAAACGCCTCGTTAGGGTTTTAACCCTCCTGTTACTTGAATACTGCTGTGGGCCTTCCAAGTTCATGGCCATATCGTCTGTCCTCTGCTCTCCTGCTGCCTCCCCTCTGCCCGAAAGCCGCCCTTGTCGCGTGCTGCCCAGTTCTCCTCCCTGCCGCGCTCCCGGGCACTGCTGGTCACTCCCAAGCCTAGAAGCTGTTCAGTTGTCACAGGATGTATTGCCCCTACTGAATGCAAAGCTTTGTCCTTTCTGCTGTCACTCCCAACGCTCCGCCCGGAGGGAAGAGCTTTTCTGGAAGTTTTTTCTTTTGTCTTTTTGTTTTTTGTTTCCCTAAATTGTATATATGGTATTTATATTGGGGTTTTTTGGTCGTTTCTATGGGTTTTTTTTTTTTTAAAAAAAGGGCAAGACTGCATTCTGTAAACTGGAAAACAAAACCACCTTACTCAAACTCAGTGCTGTTCCTTGTAATCTGCACAGAAATGGGAGTGGATCGGATGTTGTAAGCTGTCTTCCCTTTCCAAACCTTCCCCAAGGGTGTCCCTTCTCCTCCAGCCCTGCGTGTCTGCCCGTCACCCTCCCCCTTGAAGCCGGGTTTCACAAGTGCCAGTCAGACGTGGAAAAGCATCGGCCGCCCCGAGCCGTTCTGCAGGTTCTCCCTTCCCCATTGAAGAGTCTCCTCCAAATTTCAGCAAATTATTTTACGCCTTCCGAGCAGTTTGGCTAAACCGAAGCTCCTCATTTCCAGCCGTGCGTGTCCGCAAATTGTCCGTGTGCTGGAGGAGCAGGAAGGCGCTTGGCCGTGGCAGGCGAGCTCCGGGCTGTGTCTGCAGCCCCGTGGCAGGTCTGGGGCAGAGCGTGTCTGCGCTGGTGCTTGGCTCTGGCCCAGACCTGCCCTCTGGGGAGGAGCGAAGCTGAGAGGAGATGCAGAATGGCTCCAGCAGCCGAAAGCCCAGCAAGGAGAGGACATGGTGTGGGAGGGGAGCGGCAGGCAAGGCCGTGCTTAGAACGCGGTGCTGATGGCTCAGAACCTTGCAGGCTCCGATGGGACAAGTTCATCTTGAGCTGGAGGGGAGCACGCGGCACCGGAGCACTGTGGAGTATTGGGAAGCAGCACGCATCTGCCCTGGGGAAGAGGCGTCTGCAGCTCCCCAGCTTGCTGGCAGCAAAGGACAAGCCTAGCAGTTTGCAAGGTAATCCCACCTCGCTGCCCTCCTGTAGCTCCCAGGGCTCTTCCCGTGCTGCCTTGCGGGGCCCTGCGCGCCCGGGCACAGGGCTGGGAGCGTGTCTGTCCTTCTCCAGCAGCACCATGCTCCTCGTCCCTCTGCGGAGCGTGAGCTCTGCTGTGCTGGCCGCAGGCTGGAGCACAGCCCAGCGTGGCCGGGCAGCACCCTGGCTTGGGTCAAATAGCACGTCATCCACCCCGGGCCATTTCAGTCCCCACAAGTCATGCAGGTCCCTGGCCCGGGGGGCCAGATGCTTCTGTGGACGCTGAAAGACATTTGGCTTCTCCTAGCCAGCTCCAGCTGGCCTGGGAGCTGGGCAGGCGCTGTGGAAAGGCCAAGTGGCTCGTGTCCTCTGGTGAAGGACGATTTCGGTCCTTGCGTCCCCCGCCGTTGCTGACCCCAAGGACGTGTCTGCCTGCCCCTCTGCTGGCGGGAGGGACCGGGTGCCATGAAGCCTGCCTTGCGTTGGAGGGAGCGTGCCTGGCTGGCAATGCGTCCTGGTGACAGGGATCTGCTTGGGGGGGAAAGCACTGTGTGGAACTTGTTCCCTTGAGAAGGGACGAGGAGGAGGAGGAAGGGGGTCAGATTTCTTTGCCTGGCTTGATCTCAGGAGAAATGTTCTGTGCAGACCAGAAATGCTGCTTCCTTCCAGTACTCCACTGCTGTCCGGGTGCTTCAGCTGGGGAGAGCGGCAGAGGCAGGGAGGTGCTGTGCTGTCCCGTTGTCCTCGGCTCCAGCCCAGCACGACTGGTTTTTTCTCTGGGAAGCTGGTGGACAGGCGGAGGGAGGCAGGGGAGGTGGTTTCCTTGCAGAGTTATGAAAGCCTTGGAGGTCTGGAGGCTCTGACCTGGACGGCAGAAAGGGGAAGGGGCTGGAGGGCTGTGTCCCGTGCAGCTCTCCAGGGGCCCTGCGTCCTCCTTGGCCACTGTCTGGGCAATGAAGCCACCAAGCCCCTGGCATCAGAGGTCCCTGCGTGGAGACGGTTGTCCCTTCTCCATGCCAGTGGCTTGTGGGTGGGTGGTGGCTTGCCCAGTGAGGGCTGATGGTGACCCAATGAGCACGGTGGGCAGCAGCACCTCCGGTGCTCAGCAGCTGACAGGCCTCGCCCGTGGAGGGGTTTGGGGAGAAATGTGTTGTTTCAAGGGCATTTTTGTACAAAGCAACTGTTCTTTTGGTCTCTTGCGAAGCCCTCTCGGAGGACGCTGTATTGTTTACATTGACTCCTGTACAATATCTCAGCCATCGCCCGCCCCGTCCCCGCCCGTACCGTGACGTGCGAGCCTTGCGCAAATGCGTGTGCGTGAAACTGGTTTTTACACTGCGTTCTGTTGCACTCGATGGTGTGTGTGCGTGTGTGCGTGTGTCCAGTCTGCTTGAGAAGTCGTGACCTGTACCGATCTCTCCCCTTCCGGCCCTTCCCGGGGGGCACGGTCCCAGCGGGCGGGCAGGAGGTGACGCCGCGTCCAGCTCGCTCGGGTGTTCCGCGGGGCAGGGATCAGCTCCACGTCCCTCTGCCAGCGAAGGCCCGGTGGAAGGTATCCCACCCCAGCTCCAGCTGCTTCGGGGACCTCCTGGGAGGAGCGAGCCGTTGGGAATCGGCACAGGCACCGGGGCACTGCACCTGCCCGGGGGCTCCGAGACCCCGGTGGCAGGAGGAAGCCATACCCACCACAGGGCCCCCCGCTCCCATCGCGGTGCGTCCTGCCTTAACCTGGCCCTAGCTCCGTGCAGACCCCCACGCTGCTCCCCAAGGGAGGGACCCCCAAGCCCTTGCTGGCAGGGGGCAGAGGCGGGCGCTGGGCTGGGCAGGGGGCTCTTGGCTGCCCTCGGGCAGTGCTGCCGGAGGTGCCAACAGCCCGCCCGTGCTGTGGGCATCTCTGTTGGCACGAAAGAAGGTGTCGGTGCCTTTTCTTTTCCTGCATGGAGATGTGACGTCCGTGCCCTGGTTTGTAGGGATCGCCCCGGTGCTGGAGCATGAGCCCTCGGGGACGGTGGGCGCTGGAGTTGCAAACCGGGGAGGGGAGCGCGTCTGTCTGCCCCTCCGGATCTTCCTTGGTGGCTGGGATGGTCCCCTTTCTCCCTAAAGACTTTATGACCGATGTGCTCAGCTGTTTTTAAATGTGAACTTGTGCACTGATGTGCAGATTCAATGTTCTTGTTACCGAATGAATAAAGTTATATTTTGAAGATGACACGAGCGTGCCGCCTCCTCTTTGGGATCGGGGCTGGGGGCTGTGAGTGACCCCTGCGCTGCTGTCAGAGCACGGGGCGGTGGTGGGGGTCCAGGGAGCTGGAGCGGGGCTGTTCACTCGCGTCCCGTGCCAGAAGCGTAGATGGACCCATCCCGTCCCAAGCGACCCGTGCAGGGGCTGAGGAGCCGTGTGCCCAAATCCTCTCCCGGCTCCTGCTGCGGTTGCAGGGAAGATGCCGGGGGCTGCGTACGTTGAGCTGCCGCCGCGCTGCAGGTGCCCTTGCACTGCTGTGGGCAGAGCAGGTCAAGGGAGGTTCTCCTTCCCCTCTGCTCTGCCCTAGTGAGGCCCCAGCTGCAGTCCTGTGTCCAGTGGTGGGCTCCCCAGTTCAAGAACGATGCGGAGCTACTGGAGAGAGTCCAGTGCAGGGCTGCGAGGATGAGGAGGGGACTGGAGCATCTCTGCTACGAGGAGAGGCTGAGGGAGCTGGGCTTGTTCAGCCTGGAGAAGAGAAGGCTGCGAGGGGACCTTAGAAATGGCTCTAAATCTCTGCAGGGGGGGGTCAGGAGGACGGGGCCAGACTCTTCCCAGTGGTGCCCAGCGACAGGACAAGGGGCAACGGGCACAAAC